>ENA-ORXC01001078-ORXC01001078.1-marine-metagenome-genome-assembly--contig:-NODE-1078-length-17023-cov-7.270624_pt1 | contig 17023 bp, 17 predicted proteins | sample MGYA00237865_ERZ511478 | MGnify/ENA metagenome assembly ERZ511478 | reverse complement strand
CCGCCGCCAAGCGCGCATCTGCGGGCGGCGAAGGGGCGCCGCTGCCGCCGCCTCCGCCCGCTGGCGGTCCCGCCATCGCAGCCGTCGCGGGCGCATCGGTGCGCGGCTGCGCGGAGACGCTGCGGCCGCCTCCACCCGCTGGCGGTCCTGCTGCCGCCGTTGCCGCTGGCACACCGATGCGCGGCGTTGCTGCGCCGCTGCCGCCGCCTCCGCCCGACGGCGGTCCTGCCGCCTGCGCCGTTCCGGGCGCATCGTCGCGCGGCCGCAGGACGCTGCTGCCTCCCCCGGCGCCGCGCCGCTGCCGCCGCCTCCGTCCTCCGAAACTCCCGCCGCCGCCGCCGGCGCGGGCGCATCGGCGCGCGGCTGCGCGGCGACGCTGCCGCCGCCTCCGCCCGCCGGCGGTCCTGTCGCCTGCTCCGTCGCGGGCGCATCGTCGCGCGGCCTCGGGGAGCCGCTGCCCCCCCCCGGCGCCGCGCCGCTGCCGCCGCCTCCGTTCTCCGAAGATCCCGCCGTCGCCGCCGCCTTGGGCGCACCGGCGCGCGGCGGGGCGGCGCCACTGCCGCCGCCTCCGTCCGCCTGCGGCCTTTCCGCCGCCGCCGTCGCGGGCGCATCGTCACGCGGCCGAGAGGCGCCGCTGCCTCCACCCACAATAGCGGGCGGACCCGCCACCGACGCTGGCGCGGGCGCATCGGCGCACCGCCGCGGAGGGCCGCTGCCGCCGCCTCCGGCCTCCCAAGATCCCGCCGCCGCCGCTGTCGTGGACGCATCAGCGCGCGGCGGCAAGGCGCCGCTGCCGCCGCCTTCGCCCGCCGGAAGTCCTGCCGCCTCTGCCTTCGCGGGCACATCGGCACGCGGCGGCGCGGCGACGCTGCCGCTGCCTACGTCCGCAAAAGGTGCCGCCGCCGCTGCTGTCTGGGGCGCACCGGCGCGCGGCGGCGCGGCGCCGCTTCCGCCGCCTCCGCCCGCCGCCGGTCCCGCTGCCCGCACCGCCGCGGGCGCCTCGGCGCGCGGCGGCGTCGCAACGCTGCCGCCCCGCCCACTTCCCGGCGGACCCGCCGCCGCCGCCGCCGCGGGCACACCGGCGCGCGTCGGCGCGGCGCCGCTGCCGTCGCCTCCGCCCGCCGGCGGTCCCGCCGCCCGCGCCGCCGCGGGCGCCTCGGCGCGCGGCGGCGCGGCGCCGCTGCCGCCGCCACTGTTCGACGGCGGTCCTGCCGCCTGCGCCGTCGCGGCCGCATCGTCGCGCGGTTGCGAGGCGCCGCGGTCGCCCCCCCCATTTGCGGGCGGACCGGCCGCCGACGCAGTCACGGGTGCATCGGCGCGCGGCCGTGGGGCGCCGCTGCCGACGCCTCCGTTTTTTGAAGGTGCCGCTGCCGCCGCCGTCGCAGACGCACCGGCGCGAGGCGGCGCGGAGCCACTGCCGCCGACTCCGTCCGCCTGCGGTCTTGCCGCCGCCGCCATCGCGGGCGCATCGTTACTCGGCCGAGAGGCGCCGCTGCCTCCCCCCCCAATAGCGGGCGGACACGCCAACGACGATGTCGCGGGCGCATCGGCGCGCGGCCGCGGGGTGCCGCTGCCGCCACCTCCGTCCTCCGAAGGTCCCGTCGCCGCCGCTGTCGCGGGCGCACCGGCGTGCGGCGCCGCGGCGCCGCTGCCGCCGTCTCCGTCCCCCGGCGGTCCCGCCGCGTCCGCCGCCGCGGACGCACGCGCGCGCGGCCGCGCGGCGCCACTGCTGCCGCCTCCGTCCGCCTGCGGTCTTTCCGCCGACACCATTGCGGGCGCATCTTCCAGCGGCCGAGGAGCGCAGCTGCCTCCCCCCCAAATAGCGAGCGGACCCGCCGCCGACGACGTCGCAGGCGCATCAGCGCGCGGCCGCGGGGTGCTGCTGCCGCAGCCTCCGTCGGCCGGCAGTCCCGCCGCCCGCGCAGCCGCGGGCGCGTCGGCGGGCAAAGGTGGGGCACCGCTGCCGCCAGCTTCACCAGTGTCGCCGCCGGCGCTACCGCCAGCGTCTTGGATGGTCTCGTGGCCGCCGCCGCCGCAGCCGACGGCGCCAAAGCTCGTGCCGCCGCCCGCGCCGCCGCCCGCACCGCCGCCCGCACCGCATCCCGGGCCGCCGTCCCCGTTGCACCGTGTCGCAGCAGCGCGGCGCTCGCGGCGCCACCGCCGCATGGCTGCGCGGACCGCGCGCGGGGGAGTCCGCCGCCGCTCAGCACATAGCGGCGGCGTCCGGCGCACGCCCCGCGGGGCAGTCGCCCAAGCCCACTTGGGCGAGTTCTCCACCAGCAAGCGCCGGGTCCGGTAGCACGCTTGCGCGAGCCCGCGGCTCGCCTTGCGGCACGTGGCACGATCTCCAGCCGCGAGCACGGCGGCGGCCAGCTTGCGCGCGCCGGCCGCCCGCAAGTTTTTGCGCTTGCGGACCCGGCCACGCGCTGCGCGCAGGACCTCCCGGGTTGTCCATTTCTGCACCCAGGTCGCCTGTCGGGCTGACCGACCGTCGACCACGAAAACGGCCGACGAGGAGCCAGGCGCAACGGCGGCGGGGGGAGCGACGTCCGACAGCAACCCCGACGGGGGCGGAGGCAAGAGGCCGGTCGCTGTCCGCGTCCCGTAACGGTGCCCCGGGAGCACCATCCCGACGGCTGACCGTAACAGCTGACGGGACGGCGGCAGGCCGCCCGACCCGGAGACTGGCCAGAAAGGGTCGGCTTTTATGGACGCCTGACCCTTTCGGCCAGCCTGCAGGGCGCTGCCACATGGCAGGCACCGCGGTGGTGCCTGCCGTAGTGCGGCCGCACCCACCCGTCGCACTGAGTGTGCCCCACGGGCCGCCTTGTTGTGGCGCGTCGCAGAAAAATGATCACATTCCAGAAAAGATTCCATCGACTCGCTCAAGTTCGTCAAGATCTTGATAAAAACAGTTGACGTTTGAGACCAAGGAGAACATTTTTCAATACGGAATCATAACAATGGCACATTGCCGTCCATCTGGGCTTGAGGGCCCTGTGAAAGAAATTTAACTTCAAAGCACGATCACAGCACGGTCACAGAATCCTGTGACTGGCAGCGATGTTTCTCTGGCCGAATCATTCTGCTCAGATGCACGAGAAACCTGAGTGGTTTCTTGGCGGGAACTGCCGACCGCACACACATGCATGTGCGCGGGGCCCCAACCGCTCTCGCGGCCGCGTGGCGAGGGCCCCCCAGTTTCGACGATCACGCCGCCTCCCACGGGACTGACATGCAAACTGAACGACACAGAGACGTCAGGCAATCGTCAGCGGTAGTACTGTAATGGCCACGTGATGTGGGCCACCCGCAAAGGCTCCTCACGCGGCCAACAAGACACCAACATAATCGGAATCCGGTCGTTTCATTGGCTGGAGACGCGTTTCTGGGTGCTGGCTCCCGGTCAAGGGGTACAGTACTGTAGGACTCCTGGCTTGGGTGTGCCGCGCTCCCCAGGATCCTCGCGTGCCTCCACCCGCGTCCCAGGACCGCACATCCCGATCCTTTCGGGCACTTCAATGACAGATTGGGTACCGTCAGCTGTGAACACAGAGCACCAGATGAGCAAGAAAGTGGCCTTCTCGCACACTGCTTCCACGATGCAGCAAAGTCATCCGCTTGCTCAGTTGGCTGCGAACACCACCTGCCCTGCAGCGGTAATCTATCCTCATTCGAGGCGGGGGGACCTTTACCCCCCCCCGCGGTCCCCCCGCATTAGACCCGTCCCCCCGAGAACAGTCGAACCGATCGTCCTTAGCCACAGTAATTGCGGTCAACCAGCCGGTACTTTCTGGCATTGTAGTGCATTCCCGAGGCAGCTGGCCTTCGGCTGGAGACTTTCCGCCCCGTGCGCTTCGTCTGCTGGTCCTAACTTGGGGATAGAGGTGTCCGGGAAACCCAAATCGCATTACAGACTCTCGAACGTGTTTCCCAGAGAGGGGTGCCTTGCAGCATGCAATCTGGCCGATCGCTGGATTGTTGAGAAGCGACCGGGGGACAAGTCGAGTCGAATGCAGATGATGCCATGCGGATTCATGACGATTGTACGCTCGCATAAGTCGATCTGCACGCTAAACTTCGACGACCTCCCTAACTCAAGGCCTAACTCCAGGACCGCGGAGGGATCTTTTGGATGAGAAAAATGGGGGGCCGCTCAGCGTGCTCCACGCAAGCAAACGTGGCATATTCCGTTTCGGGTTTCAGAACTTGGGGGAGACGTTGTTGGGTGTGCTCTGAAGCTTGACAGAGAGGTCGCGATATCACCGCGACTATTTGACACACTTTCCAGGATTTTTTTCAATGGCTGCGGTTCATTAAGCGCTGATGGAGATCCTTGAGCCCTCCTACGCTTTAATTCAAGTTTAGTCTACCAGAATGGGGCTGCACGCAACCCAGCAATACTGACCCCATTCGGACCTTCACTTGGCTCGCTCCTGACGGATCGATCCCCAACTGTTGCTGATCCCCGAATTTTGTCCTGGAGGACAGAGACAGAGACTGACTCTGAATAAGAGCACTCCATTGGTCCAAAACGACAGTAGGAGGGCATCGAAGCCTATAGAGAGCCCGCATTCGGTGCCAGGACCTTGCATCCAGCAGAATTCACTGTTTGTTGCCTCTTGATCCGCTTTTCTTGGCTCGGAGCGAGCTGCCCGGGCGAGATCTTGAGAATTTCTACTGTTTGCTTGCCAGAAGTGCAGAAAAAAGGAGGAGGTGATGTCGATTTCCAGGCCGCATAGGGACATGTGAGCAATCAAAAGCTCCAAGTCAGTCTCAGGAGCACATCCGATTGGCGGAGAGAGTCGGTCTGCAACTCAGTCTTTTTCCCACAATAGATGGCACCGATACAATGCACGCATTTAAGGTTTTGAACTAATTAATGAACTAATTCGTGAATTATTCACACTCGGTAGCATGCGTTTAAGATACGTTTTATGATTTTATTCGAAGGCCTCCGCTTCCGAAGGCCGGGCGAGGGCGACCCGACGAGCTGTCTTGCGCACCACCCTCGCTCCTTCGATCGCGCCCAGTGCCCGCCGAGGCACCCGCACCCGTCAAGGCGCCCGCACCCGTCAAGGCGCCACAACAGCATTTGCAACAAGAAAAATCGCGCGGCAAGAAATGCATTGCATACGAGGATTGATTCAAAAAGGCAATATGTTTTGATTAATTCTTGGATTAGTCACATGGCCGTGTAAAAAATACGGATTTTTTCCATCCATGGTTCCACCAGGACAAAATTCGGGGAGCAGCAATACATCCCGCCCGGCCCCAAAGAGGGTCCCGAGAATGGGCTTTCCACTCAGAGTGCCACACGTTGCGCCTCTAGATTCCCCAATTGGAAGATGGGACCGACGTTGCAGGGTTTGCCCTCAGCAATAGCTTTTCTTCAGTTCTCCATGACAAACATTGACAAATCTCCATAGAACGCCAGGATCCGGACTCGATCCCGATACAATACGACTCGGGAGTATTGATGGCTCAAGACGCGAGACGTGGCTGTATTACACCGTCATTTCGCTTGACGCTCCATAGGGGCTGTTTCAACGTTTTTCACGTCACACGATTAACAGGGCGTACTACAGAACGTGGCAATCTGCACCCTCGTTCTCCTTGATCAAACCGACACCCCCAAAAGACAACAAGAACTCCCCGTTTGGGGACCCCCCTCCAGCGCACGGCACCGGCAGATCCACTTCAGCTGCGTCATGCAGCTGCCTTCACCCTCGGCCTGGATCCCAATATCCCTCTCCACCACCCTCCCACTTCCCGCAATTATGCTCTGTCACCCCTGCTCTCCAGCACCTTGTCTGTTGCTACACCCTCTCCTTTCCCCTGCAATTCCCTTCCACCATGGCCGATGAGCCTGAGGATGAGTCTAGGAGCCTGCCGCGGCGGTACATGGACTTTTATCGTGACCACCTGCGCATGACATGCCCGGGTGTCGAGTGAAGGTACAAAAGGAGGGCGGTGAACATCACCCGCGGTGCGCGACACATCTACGACTGTGCTGCCGCACGGACGGCGCAGCTGGAGCTCATCGTTGACCTGGAGCACTCCAACGCGACCAAGGCCGCCAAACAAGTGGGGATCGGCGCCGCGGGGGCAGCAGGGGCGGCGGTGAGAGAGGCTGTCGGTGCCGTTCCTTCCGAGGAGGCGGAGCGCTGGAAGGTGAAGTTCATCACGGCTATGAACGAACACGGGCTCGCGTTCAACCTCTTCGACAATCCCACGTGGCGCGACGTGCTGCTGGAAATCTCGAGCCGACGCTTTTTAGGCCCTGGGAATCGGCACGAGGTGGGCTGACGGCTGCTGACTCGGGCTGCCGGTACCAGCGACGGGCAAGTGTCGGTGCGCATGGCGGGTGCACGAACGTGTGGGGTGTCTACTGAAGGCATTCCAAGCGTGACACATAAAGGTGTCTCTCAGCCCGGGACTGTAAAACGAGCGCATCTTGCCCGTAGCACTTTGTGCCACCGGGCCAGCGGTCCTGCATCCAGTCATACCAAGGAGCTCCATGGAGGCTAGCTGCCGCCCGAAATGGTGTTCGCCACCTGGCCACGCCGAGAGGCGAATGGATTCCCAGAGTATAGGGAGTCACAGTAGAACAAGTTCGTGCTTTCCGCCACCTCCAACACAGCACAGAGCCCAGGGATATTACGCTTGCGCGCCAGCTGCTCCGCAGTACCGCGGTGGGAGAACCGAAGATGTCGGCTGCGCCGCCGGGCGTTGGCCGACGTTGCATCTGAGCCCACCGCTATTGGTCCCTCGTCTTCCTCCAGCAAGGAGGCAGCCGCCTGATGGCTCACCAGCAGCTGCTCAACGAGCTGGTCGCGTCTCTTGTTAGTGGCCTTGTATGCCTCTTTCTCTGCCATGTGCAGCTGCTCATTGAAGCCCGTGTTACAGTGGTACATATTGGCCCGCAGATGAAACTCTTCGAGTAGATGCACAGAAGGGCGGTGCAGCTTTGTAGTATGCGACGGACCGAGCAACGGCTGGACGTACTCCATGACCCAGCTCTGTGCCCTTTCAGCGACTGCAGCCGCGTGTGCGCCAGTAGTACTACCTCCAGTACACGGCTCAGCAAAGATCTCGTTCGTCACTGCCACCAGCTCACACAAGACCCTCGTCAGAAGCCGGTGGTCTGCCTTGACCTGCACGGAGCCAATTGCGGCGACGACGGCGAAAATTATGAAGAGTAGTGCTCTTCCGTGCTCGCTACCCGCCCACATTGCCTGCTTCGTAGCCTTTGGTACAAAACATCTACGTACGAGACAGACATATCCAAGGCCAGTACATGAATGAGACAGTATACAGCACTAACGTAAAAGGAAGAAGTACGAGCGTCAAGCTCCGTGTCAGTGCATGTCAATGAGATACTCAACCCCGCGTAGCTGCCAGTGATCGGCGCATAATCTTCAACCAATACTCAACACCTTCGCTCAATATACTCTTCCATACCCGGGGTGTATGTGTGGAACTCGTACACGGCGTGAGGCATGCTTGAACCTCATGTTGACCGCGCGCTCGGTATTTGTGACAGTTCCAAGCCGTACATGGCCACCCGGGACAGATAGTATCCGGAGGTACTCCGGTACCGCGTTTTTCACCTTGCGGTTGACGCCGAAGTCGATGACCTGATCACACACAGACCACAGTACATTACATGAACAGACCGGTATACATATGCAACGTGCCGTTAGTGAAATGACACCCCGCACCAGTACAAGCGGTCTGGTATACACAGGACACAGTCTTAGCAAGGAACATCCACAAAACAGGACGACGACGACAAGACGCTCACGAAACATACATGGAGAAGGTCAAACCCTGGCAAGCGATACAGCATACACGGACCGCTACCAAGCCCCGCCAATGCAGCAAGAGCAGGAACCATGCTATTCAAGCTATGGGACATCTCTGCCTCATTACGCATCGCGCCAGCACCGCGGAAGTCACCCATCAGCGCGTTAGACAGCTGCGCCCGCACAGTCTCGTGCACATCTCTTGCGGGAGCATTCGTGACCGCCTCTGAACAGGAGCTGTCCCGCCCAACAGTACATGCCGTGCAAGGGAAGAGGCAGCCGGACCCCTTCAGACACTTGACTGCGCGCTCCTCCGGCTGGTCACACACGTTCATATGCGCACGGGGAGAGACGCGTACACAGCCACCTCCTGGCAGGTTGGGCCACGCCCCGTCGTGTCTTTCCAGCAGGCTTGTTCGGAAAACAATGTGTAGGATGCGCTGTAGCAGCTCGGCGCGAACCTCTTGGCCCTTCATGTTCTCGAGAAACTTGGCTTCCACCTGAGAAAAATGGGGCGGCGTCGTTCAGAAATCGAGCTGCTGCCGTCGTCCTTAAGCCACAGCTCGACGGCGAATGGATGCGCAACTTCATCGCCAAAGCTGGTCTGCGTGCTGCTGCGCAAGTGACTGCGCGTCTTGCAGCACACCCGCTCAATGCGCTTGACGTGGGCCATTTTAGCCCCCTCCGGCGCACCAAACGCTAATGGCAAGTCGAGAGCGGTAGTGTACCCTCCGTGGCGTATCTGATGACGCGTCCGTTTATTCCCAGAGGGTGCGAGGCGATGGGTTGGCCTGGGCGGCTGCGGAGGATCATCAGTCAGACTGGCCGAATCGGAATACGAGGTGAAGTCAGCTTTCGAGTGACTGCACAATAACCGCGGTCATGAGTCCATTCCAGAGCATCCATCTGGTACACTGGCTGACACTGAGGCGCGGCGTTTGAGGGTGTAACTGCGCAGCCCAGTTCGACGTTGCAGAACTCGAGCGCGTCCAATGAGAAGTGCGCGTGCAGCGCACTCTGATCGGCAACCTGATGGGCCGGAATGCACTGTGCTTTGAGCACAAAGTACAGTCCTCAAAAGTGCATAGGAGTTACTACGGGCCCGTGTCGATCTCCGCTTTCCGCCCCGGCCGGATGGCAGGAGCGCATCCGTTCGTCCGGCAAGCACCACGCGGGGGGGGGACTGGCGCTTTTTTCGCGCCCCGCGGCGCCGCCGCCGCCGCCACCAGCGCGCGCGGGCTGTTTGGGGGGGGCCCTGGGGGTCCCGTGGGTGGCTGTTTTCGCCCGCGCCGCGCACCGCGCGCCGGCTGCCGCCCCGCTGCGCGGGCGGCGGGGGGCGCATGGGGGCTGGCACTTTTTTCTCGCTCCGTGGCGCCGCCGCCGCCGCCACCGGCGTGCGCGGGCTGCTCGGGGGGGCCTCTGGGGGGGCCGTGCGTGGCTGTTGTCTCCCGCGCCGTGCACTGTGCACCGACCGCGGCGGTGCTGGGTGGGCGGTGGGGGCTGGGGGGGGGATATGGTGGTTGTCTTGCGCTTCACAGCGCCGTAGCCGCCGCCATCGGCGTGGTCAGGCTTGCTGTGGGGTCCCTTGGAGGGGTCGTGGGCCGCTGCGTTTTGCTCGCCACGCGCCGCGCACCGGCTGCGGCGCCGCCGCGCGGACGCCGTCAGGGGGAAGCGGGGGCGCTTCTCTTGTGCCCGTTGGGGCCGCATCCATCGCCGTTGCAGACGCCCGCGGGCAGGTTGTGGGGGGGGCCAGCGAAGGCTCCCTGAAGCAGGGTTTGGCCGTCACTGGCGCGGACGTTCCGTCGCCGGGACGGGTGCGACGCTCGGGCCACTGGCGTTCCAGGTGTCGTTGGGGTCGTCCTGTCGGACGCTCCAGGACGGGTATGCACGGCATGCTTCTCCGGCCGTCGGACGCGCCGCCCGCGCGCTGCTGCAGTTCCGTACGGGCGCTGGCGACGGGGTGTCCCGCTGCCGACCGCCGGCTGGACTGGGATGCCCCAGGCGTTAGATGGCGAGCGCGTGGTCGCTGTGGGTTCGGCTGCTCCGACCGTTATGACACCCCGGCCCTGCAGAGCAGGTGGCGCGCACCTTTGATGCGAGCAGGTTGACCGCGTTCTTTTCGCGCCACACATGCTGTTGCAGCGCCGTTCGCTTTAGCCGCGGAGCCTGCGAGCGGTCCATGCCGCAGTATGCGACGGGAGCATGGGTGGGTGAAGTGGGTAGACGCTTTGACGCGGCGGGGTCGACGTTGCAGTGCACTGCGCAGGGTCGTCGTCTGGACGTCGCTGGTGAGCTCCCCCCGGCTGCTATATAGCTGGTTGACCGGGGTGTTTTGGCAACCGCGGATCCTCCCCCATCCTTGTGACGTTGACCCCGAGTGCTACATCCTCCACCCCCCGACCATTCCCCTTACCTTCATCATCACCACCGCTATCCACCCCCATCTCCCCTTCCCCTTCACCATCTTCTTCCACTTCCCTTGCCATGGGCCCGTCGGTAGTCCGCCTGGCGGATGTTGGTGTGTCGGTTGGCCGCCCTGTGGCGGTCGTCGAGTCGAACGCTGTGTCTGGCGCGACGGTGGTAGCGGCGCTTGATCACGTCATGATCAATGTCGCCGCTCCGACGGCGGCGGCGACGGTCCGAGTGGGTGCGCAGATGGCGGTGGCCGTGTCATCCGTAGCGGCCAAGGCGGGCGCACCGACAGCGGCAGCGACTGTCCCAGTCGGCGCGCGCACGGCCGCGGCCTTGTCTTCCGTAGCGGCCAAAGTGAGCGCGCCGACGGCGGCAGCGACCGTCCCAGTGGGCTCACAGATGGCGGTTGCCTCGCCGTCGGTACCGACTAAGGTTGGCGAGTCGACATCGGGGGCTCCTGCCCCGTCGCCGGCGGCAGTGACAGCCCTGGTGCCAGCTACAGCGTCTTCGTCGACGGTGACGGAAGACGCTCCTGACGGCGCAGCCGTGACAGCCGCAGCGCAGGAGCGCGCGCACTTGGTCGCGGCACACGACAACGCTGGGGTCGCGGGCGGCGTATCGGGCTTTACCCGCCCTGCGGAGGGCCTTCTTCAGGCACCCGTCCCCCAAGGCGGCGGCACCGGTGCGACGGGTCGGCATCCCCTTGCGTCGACGGCAACAGGGTGCGCTCCTGCCGCCAGTGGCGCTGCTGGTGTACTCCCTTCCGCCGTCGGTTCCCCGAATGCCGCAGCTGGCACTGCCGCTGGGGCGGAGGCGGCCCTCGAGCGCGGGGCGGCGGCAGCGAGCGACCGCAACAGCCCGCTCATGCGCCGGCTGGCCAAGTACTTGGCGGCCATCACGGGCAAGGGCACTTCGGCGGTCCCTACTGGCGCACTGCGTGCGCTTAGTGCGCTTATGGCGGCCGCCGAGGAAGCGGAGGCCAGTGGGGCTTCTTGTCCACGCGTCGGGCGTGGACGTGGCAGGCAACGTCGGCTACCTCACCTTGGCGGGCAAGGGCAAGTATGCGGACCCCGAAGTGTTGCGAGTCCTGTCGGACGTCCATCAGTACGCTAGGTCGGGCGACGTGCTGTCGCAAGCCTCACTACCTTGCGGCTCCCGGTCGGCGCGCTTTGTGGGCGCCGCCACGCACTCGGCGCCGCCCCTCGCCCCTCTTCCAGCCATCTCCGACGAGGACATGGAGCTCTACGACGTCATGACGTCTCCGTTTGACAACGAGTTGCCCCCGCCACTCGAGTGGCAGCGGCTAGCCCGCCGTGTGGCGCGGTCGCTGTCCACCACGTCCCCGCAATCCTCCAGTCACGAGGGGGGAGAGTCTGGTGGCGGCATCCGCGCGCCCGTCGACGCGCGCATGCCCTACTTGCTCGAGTCGATCCTCCTCCCCCCCGTCTACGAGCCCGAGACAGAGATTGAGAACATCCTGTCCGAGCTGATCACGATTGGACCCGCATCCAGGCTCGTCCGGAATGTGCACAAGGTCGTCATTCTTCTTCTCTCCGCCAAGTTTGGAGTGCACCCGCGCATGGTGCAGGAGGGGCTTTCCCGCTGGTGGCCCCATCGGCTGATTGTCAACCAGACAGGTGACGGGCAGGTTGTCGGCGGACGCTGGCCACTCGGTGTCAGTGTCGCCACGTCCCACCTCCCTACGACGCAGCGGACGCGCGGCGGTAGCGGAGGTGAAGAGAGCGGCACCATCCGCCGCGTGCTCTACCTGACGGGCATCCCCAACAGCGAGCGGTGCACGCAGGAAGCAGCTGTGGCTTCTCTTCTTCTGCTTTGGGGCAATGAGCCCCGCGTGCGCAAGCCAATCATGACGGCGTTGTTCCGTGCACAGCTGGCGTACCAGGCCAAGCAGAACCGGGCGGCATCCGCCGCTCGCAAAGCGGCCGAGGCCGCAGCGGAGGCAGGCGCGATGGTCGCCCCCGGCGTGGCCGCGGCGAGTGCGGCAGCTGTCGCTGGTCTGAGTACCCACAGCGCCGGCCGCCACCTCGTTATCGCTCCCCGACCGTTGTTGACGCCTCCTGGTGGTGGTGAAGTGGCCGGGACCGCCGCTGCCGTGGGTGGACTGCAGGGAGAGCGTGCACCGGTCGGCTCTTCCGTATCGGCCGCTCGTGCTGCGGCTCGTGCTGCTGCGGCAACGGGCCCAATTTTTCACGCTCTTCCAGCCGCGCAGACCCCTACGCCTACGGCCAAGCGGTTTGGGGCGGCAGCTTCGGGTGGTAGCTCCAGCAAGCGTGGCCGACGGACTGCTGCGACGCCGCGCGCCGTAGCGGCCGCCTCGACCTTCCCACGCTCGGCTGCTGCGGCATCTGACGCTGCGGCCCCAGGCGCTGCAACACCGCCGGTTACTGTGCCGCTTGTTACCCCTGCTGCCGCTGTGCGTGGTGTGGATGACGGTCCACACGACCTGCTGGACGCTAGCGGCCTGCAAGTAGCGCACGGGATGGTGGACTCTACCCGCAAGGTCTTGCACGGGCGTGCCGTACCGGACAGCCTGATCGTCGTGCTCCTGCAGGGTGTCTTCAACTCTCGCTGCACGTACGCGCACGAGATGTACTTCCCCGTCGAGCCGCCAGGGGACACAACCCGTTTGTTGGGGGACGCCGTCGGCAGCTACATCGTTTGGGACCGCGAGCTGATCCTTCCTGCTTAGTGAATTTCTCGTTTATGTAGTGCTCTTCGTTTGTTCTCTTTCTGTCTGTGGGCGCTGTAGCCTTGGCTTTTATACGCGTCTTGTTGCTCTTTGTCGCTTTCTGTTTGTTTTTCTTACTCTTAGTTGTACTGTGATCTACCTCTGTTCTTAATGGAATGTGCAGACATTTAGTCGCGATTGATTGCACTTAAACACTATGACCTCAATAGCTCCCGGCGCTACTGGACAGAGAGTGCATGAAATAGTGCTCCCATGGCCCGTTGCAGCCACGCGCCTACGGCTTTCCGCTACTACATGCCTCCTGCTCTGTGGCTGTCTGAGGTCTACCACCATGGCGTCCGCCAGGCCTCGCCCTCGTATGCGGAAAAAACAGCACTCGGTAGTGGGGATGTGTGTGCGGGTGTGGTGGAGGTGAGACTCTTTGCCTTCATGGTCGTGGGGAGCAGCGGCCCGCATCGGACAGGACCGTCGTTGGGCGTGGGACGACCCGTCACAGTCATCCCGATCTCCCACGCGACCTACGATGCCGGACACCTCCTGCCGTGGAATTGCCGCCGACAATCAGCACCATCCAGCCGTTCGGGGTACAGGCCGCACACCCAGAGGGGCAGTCTCCCCGCCCTCCGTCCTGATCGGACATCATTACTGGCCGCGTGCCAAGAGGCGCACCTATCACCCCTCCCCGCAGGTCCCACCAATACAAGGCTCTGCGAGTCGCATCGGCAGTCTCGCGGCAACCGCCCAAAGCGTGCTGCCCGCCCCGTGGAGCAATCCACAGTCCCGCGCGCGAGCGGGGCGTATCCGCCACTTCTGGGACGGGTGGCGGATGTCGGACGCAAAGGTCCGTGTTAGCTTTCCCCTGCGCGGGCCCGTCACGAGTGGCCGGTCACACGTGGCCGGTCGCTGGCGGGCCGTCCCACCTCTCAATACTGTATATGGGCCCCATGGAGGCCTGTGCGTCTGTGCCCCACCTCGGTGCCGCTTGGCACATCTCGGTGGGCTTCCACCAATCCGCTGCTCCAGTGTGTCGTGAAACTGTCGGATTCGCCTCTTGCACGTGTTGTACGCGTATCAATGGACACTTCTTGGCAACGAAGAGATGGAAAAATATCTCAGGCGCCTAGAGGGCCACTCATTGGAACAACAGACCAACCGTCATGCCGCTTCACACCTTTCATTTCTGCAGTCATCCCACACGCCAGATACCGACGACGCTGGCACCCGTGCTCCGTCCGTACAGGCGCTGGTGAGGCCCCTGTCGAGGTGACTTTCCGCGGTCCTTCAAGTGCCAAGAGGATGCATGCGTGGCGATGACATCATCATCGCTACAGGCGGCACAGGTGCTAACTCCGACGGCTTTTAGTCGAAGCAACAGCTGTAGCGTCGGGCGCCGCGCCGCCCGGTTAAGGGCGACAGCAGCCATGGCGGCGCTTCTGCGGCGGTCATCGCCACAGAGAAGCCACTCTTTTATTGACTTCGTCAGTTACCTTAGCGCAGGTGGTCGATTGACTCTTCGAGTTAGAGCCCCCCCAGGACACGAGCCCTCCTCACTCCTCGCCTGGCCGCTTCACCAGGTAGCAGCTGAATGCTCGGTGCTGGCAGGTACTCACCAAGTTAGCGTGGGCTGCTGTGGGAGCGTGTGAGAGTGTGTCCGCACGATGTGTGGGGGTTGGAACAGTTCTGCCTGAGCATCAATACCCTGCGGCCTGCAAGCATAGTCAGGAAAAAAGTCCATGGCCTTCCTACTGCTCTCCCGCACAAAGAAGTCCAGGTACCAGACGAACGGAGACGTCAGTGCAAAACAAGGAGCCGACGCCGACGTGACGCAAGCGAGAACAGTGCGCTGGCGGGACCTCTTCCGCCGCCCGTCGGCAGCCTAGCTAGCTCACACGATAGATGACGCAGCCCACCGCCTACCAGAGCACGGGGTGGTGGCCACCTAAGCACTTCGCTGGCAATGGTATGTAGCAAATTCGGGCTATGCAAGCGGTCTCTACTGGAATGTAGTCTGTGCTGGCACTCTGCCTGTATCAGATGTTGCCGCTCGAAAGGAGTGGCTCGCGGGGGTTCGTAGAACTGGGCCGTATATGGGTGGGACCCATCGGCCAGGGGAGTCTGGGGCTGACGCATGATAGGGTCGATGGAAACGAAGGCGGATCTGCCTTCGGTAGCAGTAGCAGTTGCACTGATGTGGAGACGCAGGAAGACAGAACAGTTGCGCTCTCAACGGCCGCTATGTTCGCAAGCGCACTTCGGCGCGCGGATGCCCGTTAGTGTGTGCTGGAGTGCCAGGCACGGCCAGTATCGGCACCACAGGTGGGTGTTCCGAAAAAACAAGGCGCCTCTAGCACAAACTCTCCGTCAGCTCGAGGGCCACGCGAAAGCGGCGCCAGGCGGCCACTGCGGTGTGGACGCGGCGCCCACCAGAGATTGAGGTGCGCGCATGTGTAGTGTACATGCGAAGCGGTTCTGCGCCGATTGCACCAGCTAGCTATGCCTCGCTGCTGTGCGGGCAACAGAGCCTGCCAGCTGCCACGGGGACAGCTCGAGAGCTGGTGAGGTTGCCGTCAGAGCGCGTCTAACTGTAGTGCCAGAGTGGCCTTTCGTGGGAGCAGGGGCCCATCGCTGGACTTAGATTTGTTTGCACATCCAATCCGCAGTTAAGACACTGTCATGTGCAGGTTGGGGGAATGAGATAGTGTGGCGGCCGTGGAGCTCCCGGCCGCCGCACAGCCACCACCACCAACCGGGCCCGCTGCTGAGCCACCACGCGACAGACGGCACAGCGATCCGCCGCCGTCGCCCGAGCCTTCCCCCCCCTCCCCCCCCCCCGCTCGTGCCGAGGCGGTCACTGCGTCCTTGTTGTGCAACTGTTACAACTCTCCCCCCCCGCTGTTTCCGGACTCGACGGTTCAACGGCTGCCCCTGTCACCGGCGGGTACGTCCGCGGCCGCGTTTCTGCCTGTGTGTCCGGCGGCGCACTCGCTTCCCTTTGTGCTTCCGGCATTGAGGATGCGGGCGATGGGTCCGATGATGACTCGGGCGCCGCCCATCTGAAGCACCTGTCACCCATGCTGGCCGTCCGCCGGTGTTCGCAGGCGGTGCCCATAGTTTTGGCGGAGGACCTCCGCGCTGCCCTGGTGTTCTTCCCGCAAGATCTCCGGGCTCGTCGCCCCCGCACGGGCGCTCCTTCCCGGCCCGTTAAGCGCAGTCGTAGACGAAGAGCGCGTGGGGCGGGCGGGGCCGGCGGTGTGGGCGGCGCGGGTGGTGCGGGCAGCGCTGGTGGCGCTGGTGGCGGTCAGCGGCGGCGACAAGGTCAACGGCGAGGGGCCCGGGACCCAGGCGCTGGCGCTTCGGACGCAGATGCTTTGGCGGAGCGGATTGGCCCGCTGTCAGAGGGGGATGACGACGTCGGCGGCGCCATGCCGTCAGAGCCCCAGCCAGACGTTCTCGACGACCGGCCTGAGGTACTGGAGCGCATTGACATCATCTCGGCGCGCATCACCCAGGCGTTGGGGCTGGCCCTATCGGGGGAGCCGCCACCCATTGATTCGCACGGGACGCTGTTCCGAGTTGCATGCGTGTCTGATGGCGCGGCCGTGGTGCTGTCGGAGGGTGAGAGGGGCTACGCCGTCTGGTGTGCCCGCGTCCGTGACGAGGTGCTCTACCTGTGCTCTTGTGGCGGCCGCGGAGGTGCCGAGTCGGTCGAGATGCGCACGTCGCTCGGCTTGTCGTCAACATGTTGCCACGCACGGGCGCTGCGGGCGTCGGTGGTGACCCTGTCGGCGGCTGCCGGCGTGGCCACTGCCAACGACTTTCTCGACCGTTTTCCCAAGACCGACAACGGGGCGGGAGCGGCAGTTACGGCCTACACGGCACAATTTGCCACGAAGACGGCAAGGAAGCGGGGCGTGTTCGCTGTGCAGTCGGGTGGAGCCTGGGCGGTCGTTGTTATCCGCCCTCGCATGGGGAGGAGCAGGTCCAAGAAGCGGCAGTGTAGTGGATCCTGCCCTCAAAGCCAACGGGGTATAACCCCGTCAGAAAACCCAGCACAGGATGCGGATCGCTACGCCAGAGTCACAACGCGAACGCC
>ENA-ORXC01001077-ORXC01001077.1-marine-metagenome-genome-assembly--contig:-NODE-1077-length-17047-cov-8.200825_pt1 | contig 17047 bp, 4 predicted proteins | sample MGYA00237865_ERZ511478 | MGnify/ENA metagenome assembly ERZ511478 | reverse complement strand
GCGGCGGGGCTGGGTTTTTTTACCGCTGCGCCGTGACGCGCCCGACGGCACCCGCTTCTTTGACGTCCGGGTGCAGCCCGCCGGCGGGGGTGGGACGGGGGCGGCAACGGCGGCCCGAAAGGGGCTGCGGGCCGAGTCGGGCTGTGTGGTGGAGGTCCATTCGCCCCAGTCGCCACCAGCCTTTGATCCAGTCACCTTTGTGGCGGACACCAAGGGCGACGCTGCGGAGTGGAAGCGCCAACTGGTCATGCGCGGCGCGCCCCTGTCGGTGGTTTGGCAGCGGGCGCTGGGGGGGGCCCCGGTTGGGGGGGGCAGCGCCGCGGGGCCCTCAGCACGCCCGTGGGTGGGCGGGGCGCGGGCGCTGTCGGACGCAGTCAGCAAGCTCATTGGCACGGGCGCCCCCGCCGCCCTCACGGGGCTTGTCACGGCTGTCATGTGTGACGAGGTCTTCAATGCGGTCACGTCGGCGGGCGCGTGCGCGGCATTTGTGGTTGGGGCCTTGGCCACGGTCGTGCGCGTGTGCGCGGCGGCGGCGTCCATGCGTGGCTTTACTGAGGAACTCCGGCGCAAGGTGCAGAGCCTTTCGAGCGTGCTGGGCTCGCACCTGCTCCCTGCTGTTGTCTATCTCGACGAGGCGGGGTCGGCCAACGCGGAGATGTTGCTGAACGAAGTGGCCGTGGTGGCTGCCGACCTGGACGTCCTTGTGGGGAAGCTGCTCCACCTCTCCGTGTCAAAGACTGCCGTAGTGCGGGAGGCGGCCATTGCGGCTGGCAGGATCGAGGCACTGTCGCTGGTGGACGAGGTGGAGGCGTGCAGGGCGGCGGTGGCAGCCCTCCAGACCACCACCACATTGAACGTCAGCGCCCAGCACATGAAGCAGACCACCGACGCGGCGCGTGTCGCACATGATGAGTGCATCGATGACGCACAGGCGCTGCTCGCCGTGCCGACGGTGACGGACCGCATTGTCCAGCCGAGGTTACAAGGCTGTACTTGTCAGGATGGCCAAAACTAAAGTGTGTGCGCACGCGTGAAAATGTGTGTTTCATTTCAATCTGCCGGCAAGCAGATTTTCAAATCGAAGCACAGACGTGATCCTATTGGTTGTGGGCACGGTCATGAGCGCAACGTTGCCCGGAAGGGTGTTCAGTGGGCATGCCACGTCAGCGAACGCCGGCGATCGTGCACGAAACTTGGATGCGAGGCCTTGCTGTCTTTGCCCGTGTCGTAGGCGTTCCTCGAGCGCTCCTCGTCGTGTTTTTTGCTGTAGGATGCTTTCATACGGGGTCCGCAGTGTCCGTATGTAGTTTGTTTGTGAAGCGGGCCGTGGGGCCGGTGAGCATGAAGCGGTTTGCGTCTTCATTGGAATGATGGACGAGAGATCATCGCGAACGTGTCGCACACATTGGGTGTTCGAGCCTGCAACGTGCCACGACGGCCAGATGGTTTGGTAGCGGGCTCTGGTGGGGGCCTGGCGGTGGGCATGATCGCATCGTTTCGGCAGTAAAAGTTTCTGGGTTTGCAGAGCCAGCAGCAAAGTCGGAAACTGGGGGTCGTGCTCAGGGCGTTCTGGCCCGCGTGCGCGACGCAGTCATGGCCAAAACTGTGTGTGCACCCGCGTGTGTGTGTTTACTTTCGGACCTGTACTACGAAAGTTCTCGTCCGTGGTGGTCGCGGCGGGGCGTCGGCCCGCAGCCTTGTGGTTGGTGGTCGGCGGGACGGTCGGGCACGCACCGCCCGTCATGACCGCCGCGGCGGCACGGCTGCCCCCTCCCCGCCCCCGCCGGCGACGCCGCCGACCGCTCCCCCCGCCGCCATTGCCACCAACGGCTGTCGAACACCCAGTGTCGCGAGCGGCGGCGCCCTGCCGGCGCGAACCACGCCGACGACGGGGGCGGCGTCGGCGTCGCCGCCGGCGGTGCACCTTTCCTCCCCCCCTCCCCCGTCCTGCGGCTGCGGCCGGCGGTGGCGGTTCGGCTCGCCCCGTCGGCCACCGCCGCGGTGGTGGCTCTGTATGTGGACGGCACCGCCTCATCTCGAGCGGTGGCCGCCGCCGCTGACGTGGCCCGTGTGGTCTTCGTGTGGGGTGCGCCGCGCGCAGCGGTGATGAGACCGTCGTGGGCGGCGACAGTGGGGTCACGGCAGGGGGGATGGCCGCCGCGGCCGTTGTCGCAGGGGCAGGTCGGCGTGCTACTGTGGCGGGGCGCTGAGGGTCACGGCAGAACCGCGGTCAGCCGTGGTGTTGAAACGAGGTTGGGGAGCGGCGAGAGGGGGTGTCATGTATGAGACCTTCTGACTCCTGATGGACGATGAGGGGTGTGTGGACGGTTGGGAATGAGGTGCAGGTTCTCGCGGAGAAGTGATGGCCGCTGCACGGAGAAGACCGGGAACTTGTCTCACGGTTGGTTTCTGCTTCTTTGGCAATAGTGTTTGTGAGGAAGTGAAGGTGTGTTGAGTAGGGCTGGGGGTGGGGCGGGCAGAGAGGGAGCAGGTGCCATTCTGTGGGTACCATACGGTGTAGAGCTCAGGCGCCGTTCCTGTGTGGGCGGCGATGTGCGCGACATGTCAGAGGGAATCAGGATGCCCAACTGGAGGTTGTCGATCAGGGCGGTGTTGCAGGCGGGATCTTAAGTCGGACAACATTGTTGTATGCGAGTGTTGTTTCTTAAGGTGTGTTTATTCAATGGGAAAGAGGCAGAAAGAGGCATGTTGTCATTCGAAGTTGCGGCCCCCACGGATGCGGCGGGCGAGCGACATATCCTTCACCGTGATAGTCACGCGCTTGGCGTGTACGGCACACAAGACGGTGTCTTCAAACAAGTCGATGAGGAAGGCCTCGGCGGCTTCTTGCAGTGCGAGCACCGAGTCCGCTCGGAATCGCACGTCAATCTTGTGGTACTGGGCAATCTCTCGCACGACGCGTTGAAAGGGGAGCTTGGGCAGGAGCGGCGTCACCGTCTTCTGGTATCGCCGGATTTCCCGGATGGCGACCGTGCCGGGGCGGTACCGGGGCTTCGGTAGTCGGACACAGCTCCACGGAGATTGGCGTGGCGACTTGACGGGCAGCTTCTTGCGCTTGGGGGTCGGAACGGTCTTGACGGCGGTCTTCTTGGTTCGGCCCATGGCAGTCGCTACAGTCCGGAAAGCAAGGACGGCGTTGGTGGGTGTTGTGGTGTCGGACTAGGCAGGGGAAGGGAGCGTGGGGAAGCAGAAAGAAGAAACATAGGTTGGCAAGCGGTCTGTCCGGTACGCACGGCGGGGACGCGGCACTGGCGACGCGCCAGCGGTAGAGAGCTCTTAGGGGAGTTGGGGGTTGGTGCTACAGGCGTAACAAGGTCGTGGGTGGTGGTTGTCCGAGGCAGGTTTGACGAGAAAGGCGTAGGGCGGGAACAGAAGAAGGGATGGGAAGCAGCGGATCCGAGCAGGCGCGGGCAGGGACTGTCCTGCACAACGCGGATATGGGCAGCCGACTGTACCACCCAACGCCAACAAAAGCCACCGTCGCAGCCGCGGCCGTGGGGCAGCTGAGGTGGTCGTCTCTGGGGGTCGTCAGGGAGACCTGTGGAGGGGTCCGTGAGGGGTACTTCTGTCGCTGTGGAAAGCAGAGTAGGTGTGGCGCCAGGGACGCGGGATCGCCGCATCGCGCAACCGCGGTGGTCGATTGACTGGGATGAGATCTTTATCATAATTGTGATTCTAAGTCGCTGTCGAGAACTGTCATTAAAAAGGGGCGAAGCGCAACGACGAATCTCGGGAGTACGTGAAGGTTGCAGCGATTTGAAGAAAGGAACGCCCAGAACAGTCGGTCTCGTTGCATCAGCACTACGACACCAGACTCACCACTCATCCAGTCATTCTCCAAGCGCTCAGACCAGTTGAAACTCAACCAGTATGGCACAAGTGAGCCCTATATCCCTCCCGAAGACCACTAGGCTAACTTCTATATCGGTCGCGCACCTAGGCTATGCGGTGCGTTGGAGGTTCTCTATGATAGCAGCGGCCTTGCGCACCCTCTCTTGGGGCGTGCCGTCCAGCGTGTCCCACACGTCCATGAGTTGGACGCAGGCGTCGTCGCAGCTCTTGTTGGCTGCAGCTGTCGGTGCGGCGGGAACGGGACCTGTAGGAGGCACGTCTGCGGCCCGTTGTGGCATGGACGTCTCCCAGATGTCCAGCGCAGCAGCGCAAGCCTCCTCGTCGCTTGCCGAGATGGGCATGTCGTGGTTGGCGAGGCCGCCAGTAGGAGAACTCGCAGTCGCGGCCCGTCGTCGTTGTTGGGTCTCCCAGAGCGTCAGGGCAGCGTCACAGGCCTCATCGTCACTATGCGTGGTGGCGATCGTCGTAGTGTTGACAGGCGCTGTCCTGGGGTGGTCGGACGATTGTCTGTGTAGCATGTTGGGTTGCGTTTGGGGTGCCTTGGGTGAGCGAGGTTGCTTGCCAGCGTGATGCGTCTGCTGCTTCACCTCTTCATGGGCGGCTGACGATGGAGGTGCCATTGGAGCCGTCGGGGCCGCGGCAGGCAGATGCTGGTCGCGCTTGGGTGGAGCAGGAGGACTGGTCGTGCCTTGTGGTGTGGCACAGACGTGAGGCCGTGTTGCAAGCGGCATTGCACCAAGCGGGGTTGGTTTCTCAGGCGCAAGAGGAGGCGGGTAGTCCTTGACGGCGTCGGGGGTCAATTGGCCGTCGCGCTCCCCAAGCACTGCACGGGCGTTGGCAAAGATGTTGTCCCAGAGCTGCTTGTTGGCCAGACGTTGCTTTGGCGTTGAGGGGGGCAGGAACGTGGCGTAGCATCGAACGTGGTTGTCAGTCGGCGCCGGTTGGGCCGCGTCCGTGTACATGGAAGGTCGTGTAGCGGTCCGGTGAGGTGGCGGAGACGTGGTGCCGGTTCCGTCGGTCGTAGGCATGGCGGGGACGACGTGGTTATCCATGGGAAAGGCAGGCGGTGGGGCAGTCATCGCGGGGACGTCGTCCACGCCAGCCCCGTCGGGTTGGATGGGCGTGGTGTGGAGGTCAAGCGCTTGCAGGTCCGTGCGGGGAAGTTGTGGCGGAGGAGAACGGGGGGGTGAGGGGATGATCTCGGGGGAGGACGTGGCGGTGCTGCCGTCAGTCAGGTCCGCTGCTGGGGATTGTTGCGGAGGGGGAGTGAAGCAGAGGGCGTCATGGTCGCTCATGATGCAGTCTGTTCGGGTGGGGATAGTAGTTGGCATGGAGAGCGTGGAGGTGGGCGAGTTGTGAATGCTGCGACTTGTGCTGGCACAGAGGAGGTGGGTTATTGCTGGTGGTGCTTTCTCAGGTCGGTCGGTCATTGGGAGGGTGTCTACGGGTTGGATCAGAGCCCGTCTGATCGGACGGGTCCGGACATGGGCGGGCAATCTGGGGGGCCAGCTGCCTCGTTACAGTTAATGCGGGGGCGGGCATTTTGTCGGTTCCGCGTCTTGGTCGCGTGATGGACGTGTAGGGGGCCGTAGCCGGAAGCTCGAGGTCAGCGCTTATGATGTCTCGATGATAGATCGGCAGATACGAGAGAACGCAGGGTTACAGTGTTTTTCCCTCGGGTTCGTCGAGAATATGTGCGATAACGGTCGAAAGGACGGACCGGACAGGTTGGCTTGGTGTCCGTCGGTCAGGCGTGGTGGACGGGTGGCGGGTGGCGGTGGTCACAGCTGCTGTGCAGTGTCGGACTGTTTGGTCTCGATGCGTCCTGAACGACATTTCGCGCGCGGGCGCAGTGCGGCGCGTGCGATGGCGCTTCCGGCCGACGCCACGAGGCGGTGGTGTCGGGGTGCCCTTCTTGGCGCCTTTTCCCATGTCCAGAGGAGGAGTCGCAGCGGGATGGTGTGAGGTGGCCTGATCTGGGGCGGTGCTGAGTGGATAGGGGGAGTGTGGGGCCTGTGCGTGTGCGGGAGTAGAGGGGCGCCGTGCGATGGCGCCTTTTTCTGTGGGCTGAGGCGCCACGGGAGGACCAGGCGGTAGTGGCGATTGTTACTCGGTAACGGTTTCTTTGGGGGTGGGAGGGCGCGCGCGGTTCTGTGGTGGGGTGTGGTGTCGGTGCGGCACGGGGAGCTTCGTGGTCCATCGTCTGTTGGTGGGCAGTTGGCCGGGATGGGGGGTGGTCTTGGCATGGTCGTCCGGCTGTATCGGCCAAGGGGGACCTTTGAGCGTGGTCCCGTGGCCGGTGGGGTGATGACGTGCGTGGTGCGTTGTGTCAGTGTGGTTGGGGTCGCCGCCGTGGCTGGTCATAGCCTTCCCTGGAGGTGGCTGCGGTCTGGAGCTTGGCTCGCGACGGCGGGGAATGGAACAGGACGAACATGGGGTGGGAGGGTTATCCACCCAGGTTGTGGTGCTTCCAGCTGTGGAAGCGACAGAGGCGGTGATGGGTCGGCACCACGATGGCGCCTCGACGCAGGAGGCGGTCCGCGTGGCGGTTGAGGCCGCCAAGGCGCTGGTTGGTTGGGCAGGCGACGGCGTTGCCACTCAGGAAGCCGTGCGTGAGGCGGTCGCAGCCGCGCAGGTGTTGGTTGGTCGGGGCGGGAACGGCGTCTCGACACAGGAGGAGGTGGCCGCGGCCGTAGAGGCGGCCAAGCAGTTGATTGCTGTTGAAGATGGCGGCGAGTGTACGTCGGATGCTGTGCGGCTGGCGGTTGAAACCGCGGAGGGGCTTGTTGCCCGGCACGCCGCGGAGTTGCGTCTCGCGGAGGAGGCCCATCGCGTGCGGTGCCGGCTGGCTCTTCGCAGGCGTCGGGCGCAGCAGTCGGAGGCAGATAAGGCGGCCGCCCGCCAAGCCAACCGGCTGCGTATGCGCGCGGCGCGGGCGGTGCTGAAGGAGAAGCAGATGGGCGGCCGGCTCGCGTTGTCTTTGAGGTCGTCCCAGTCCACATGCGTGGAGGTGCCGTCTGAGGGGGGCACCCCGGAGGTGTGTGGCAAGCAGTCAGGTGCGGGAAAGCCGCGGCGGACGCTGACGGAGGTGGAGAAGGCCGCTAAGCGGGAAGTCAACCGGCTGCGCATGCGTGCAAAGCGAGCGGAATTGAAGCTGGCGCGGACGGGGGGAGCGGTGGCGGTCGCGTTGGGCTCGTCGCAGTCGAGCTCTGAGCGCGCTCGGCTCGGTGGCGATGCAGCACGTCCTTCCCGACGACACGTCTCTCCACGGTGCGCGCAGACGGGCGACGTGCGTCACGTGTCGGACGAGACGGGGGACGCGATGGATGAGCAGCGGGTCTTGTCGTCAATGTCAGACGAGAAGGCGGCGGACATCTATGCGCGTTGCAGCAGGGCGATGGGCTACTACGGCATCGGTGGGGAAGTGGTGTGCTTGGTTTGCCAGCAGTTGACTCTGGTACGACGGTATCGTGTCTTGCTGCTGCGGCAGCTACCGCTACATCACATGCGGCAGCGGCTGGCGCCGGCGGCGGACCTGCCAGCGCCCGTCGTGCAGCATCATGATTTGTCGGAATTGTCGCCGTCATTAGCGGGCATGATGTTGTCCAGGCTCGGCGTTGTGAGCTGCCGCAAGACGATTGAGCGTCTAAACAAGAAGGGGGACATGTCGGCCGAGGAGGGCGTGTCGTCGTGCTCGTCCGACAGCGGGGCGTCGGCACCCGCGGCGCAGCGGAGGTACGTGATGTGTAAGACCTGTTTGCGAAGCCTCCGGCGGCAGGGGTTGCGCACGCCCAAGTTTGCATTGGCAAACTCCAACGCAACTGGGGAGCCGCCGGAGCAGATGGAGTCGGCCACGCGCGTGGAGATGAACCTGGTGGCGTTGGTGGCGGTGAAGGCGGGCATCCACGTGCTGCCTTGCAGCAAGCAGCGGGAGTTGAAGGGGCACTCCTACTTTTATGACGTTGGGAGGACTGCTCCTGCGGAGCGGCTGCCCCGGGTGGTCGGGGACGTAGGCCGCGACGGAGTGATGCGTGTCGTTTTCGCGGGGGAGCGGACGCCGGCAGCGGAGGTGGCGCTACGGCGGCATTTCACGGTGCGGCGCGGCGTGGTTGCTGGGATGCTAGCATTCCTCAAGGAGCACAACCACCTCTACAAGTCGGTGACCGTGGATGAGCAGGCGCTGGCCTCGTTGTCCGACGATGATGGGGGCGCGTTGCCGCGCGGTGTGGTTGTGGGGGGGGACGTGCAGATGCCTGGGGGTGTGGACGCGGACGTCCTGCGGGCTCGGTCAGACGTGGCGGGGGCGGCGCATGTGGAGCGCGTGGACAGGTCGGTCGCATCCAGCTCTGAGTTGTCCATGTCATCATCGGCGATGATTAACATGTCACCGGCAACGGAGGCGGCGCGAGAGCGTCGGGCATTTGAGAACACGTTTGTCGTGCGCCGTGGGGGTCCGCTGCTCTCCGATCGTGCCGCGGGTACGGTGGCAGGCTGTTTTCCTGAGCTGTTTCCGTTTGGTCGTGGGGGTCCGGATGAGTGCCGGGCCGTGCCTATGTCTTTGCGCTCGTGGTGTCGGCGGATGGCGATGGACGGCAGCAGACGTTTTGCGCAACACCAGCTGTTCCCCCTCGTCTCCTATGACATGGTTGGGCGGGCGACGATGCTGTCGAGGGGTGCACTGCACGTGCGGTTCCGTCCGGCCGTGCACCAGCCGATTGCGAGGCTCACCGTAGCTGAGCTCAAGTCGCACTTGGAGCAACAGGAGGCGGGGAGGGAGGCACGTCGACGAGGTTGCAATCCGGTTCCTCTCGGCGACCCTACCGGCGCGTCCGTATTCATGAAGGAGGTATTTGCGACGATGAGCCGGTACCCGGGCTCCAATGAGGAGCGGGCGGTGTGGCGGCAAGAAGCGTATGCGTTGACCACGCGTTTTGGATTCCCTCACCTCTTCTTCACCGTGACGCCGGACGACGTCAACTCTTTGACGGTGATGTTCTACGCCGGTGCGGTGGACGCGGATATGTTTTTTGATACGGACACGTCGGGCGTGTTGAGCCATAGCGTGCGGCTCAAGGTGGTGAGTAAGGATCCGGTCGCTGACGCTAGATTTTTTGAGCGTACCTTGGGTGTGATTGTGCGCGTGTTGTTGGGGTGGGATGCGGATGCACAGCGGGCCGTGGAGGGAGGCGGCGTGTTTGGCATTGTCAAGGCGTTCTTTGGCGTCGTGGAGACGCAGGGGCGTGGCTCCCTTCACGCGCACAACCTCGTGTGGGTGCGCGGCATGCCTCCGACGGTGGAGCAGATCACGGAGGCGCTCCAGTCGGACCCTGCCTTCTGCGAGCGCTTCTTGACGTGGGCTGACAGCGTCTCCAGCGCGGTGCTTCCATTGTCCGACGAGGCTGTCGCGTGCCCCGTGTGCAGCGGTGTAGTGGTGGCCCGGGACGTGCCTATGGCTGCGCAGCGGAAGCAGGCGACGTCTGCGCGGGAGCCGTATGTGGCTGTGTGCACACGCGACGACTGCCACGGACGGCTGACGTCCACGGAGATCCTGGCGCAACAAGTACGTCGCCATCGAGCCCGGGAGAAGCGGTCGTTTGCGTCTGCGAGGGGTTCGTCTCATCTTATGGTTGACCAGGCCAGGGCGGTGAGCTCTGAACTCAGTGCTGCCGCAGGAGGCGTGTCGGCGCTTGCGGCGCAGTCGCCGCTATTGCGCCAGTCCGGATCGGCCGCGCTGTCGGGCGAGCGGTCGGCGCTCGCGACGGAGCGCTTGGCGCGGCCGTCGGCGATGGGCGTTATGGTGACGCCGTCGGCGGCGGAGCGTGACGCCTACCAGGGCAGCTCGGTGCTGTCGCGTGATGGCGATGGGGACGGGGTGAGAGAGGTGGAGGCCCCTGAGTGGTTTGATGTGGCACCACTGGACAAGGAGCGCCTGTCTATTTTCAGTGGTTGGCCGACACTGGCCGCGTGGTGCCCACGGGATGGCTATGCACGTGGTGGTTTGGCCTTGGTGCAGGCCTTACTGTGCCGTGTCCAGCTTCACAGCTGGAAGCATGTCGACTCGTGCTTCAAGAAGGGTGCGGCGGCAAAGGCGGGATTCTGCCGCTACGTTTTCCCTCGCAAGCTGTCGGACGGCGGGATACAGGAAGGGTCTTTTGCACCGCGCCGGCCGTTGGGGTGTGAGTATGTCAACCCGTTCAACACCGTGCTGTCGGTTGTCACCCGATGCAACGTGGACGTACGAGTGCTCTTCAACGACAAGGCCAAGGCCGTGGTGTACTACATTTTGAAGTACGCCACCAAGGCACAGCAGGACATGGAGCCCGGCACCATGGATGCGGTGGCCTGGTTTGAGAAGAAGCTTGTCGCTGAGCAGCGGCTTGGTGCGTCAGCGGACGTGGACACCGCAACGCGGCGCGTGCTGTCTATGGCATACAACGCGTCGTCTCGCCAGCAGATCCCGGCGCAGTTGGCGGCGTTGCATGTTCTGGGCCACCCGGGAAAGATCTGCTCGCATTCTTTTGCGCCTTTGATGTTGGCGCAGGCGATGCAGCGCTTCCGCGGGGATGCCATCAGCGGGGTGTTGCGGTTGCACCGGCCGTCGAGCACGTCGGGGGGTGCAAGGGGTTCTGAAGGTGGTGGGGCAGGAGGTCGTGAGGGGGAGGCGATGCGTCGTCGTGGGGACGGAGATGCTTTGTCGGTGTCGGACGATTGCGTCGATCGGGCCGGAAGTGGCGTGGATGGGGCGGCTCGGCGCCATGAGGCCCAGTCGACCCGCGGGCAGGGGGGTTGTCACGGGCGCCGTCGGCAAGTCGTCGTGCTGGACTCGTACACGGAGTACGCATGCCGGCCGGCAGAGCTGGATGACGTGAACTGGTACTCGTACGTGGAGCTGTTTGAGCAGGTCAAGCTCCCACCGAGACATCGACGGCATCGCGCGGCAATTTCGGGCGGGGAGCGCTCGGCAATGGGCTTGTCCAGTGAGGACGGTGACCGTGGTGGGGCGGACAATATACTGGAGTACACCGGGACGCATCCTCTCATTGAGACACACGGGGTGCGGCAACGAGCCCACCGGTGCGTGCCTCGTGTGTTCGGTCCTCGGCTGCCGGACCGGCACGAGAACACGAGCGACGCGTCAAAGGAGACGTACGGCATGATAGCGCTCATCCTTTTTGCGCCGTGGCGACAGCGGCGGGACCTCCTGTTGTCTGGTGCGGGCGTCTGGTGGGCGGCATACGAGGCGCACGAGTTTGATTTGTCCTCCAAAGCGCAAATGGACATCATGCAATCCTGGTATGACGCGAAGAATGCGGCAGACGCGGAGGCTGCTGAGGACGCCGCGGCGGTTGGGGCCAAAGACGATGACGGTGGCGTCGCGAATGGGGGCGCGGAGGTGCTGCAAGATAACTGCCACGATGGGCCCGACTCTTTGGACCCGGAGGGGGGGCAGGCGGTCAACTGGGCGGGCGCCATGGAGCAGGAGATTGACGATGCCAGTGGGTCGGTGGCGGCGTCGCGTCGAAGCGGGGAGCCGGCTGTGGCGCGGTTGGTGGCGACGGGGGCGCTAAGATTCCTGCAGGACGCTTTGTGCCGGGGTGTTTCCTCGTTCGTGGGGTCATTATTCTCGTCTGGGGGCGACTTTGTGGAGGCTGGTGTTCTGCAGAGCGATGAGGTTGACGGGCCGGCGGACGGTTCGGGCATGCCATGTGCGTCGTCAGCGTTGCGCGTATCCCCGGCCATTGTGGAGAAGGAGGCGGCCGCTATGTGCGCCAAGGTCCGCAACGGTGAAGACATGGGCGTGGACGACGAGTCGAGCCCAAGCCGGGCGGCGGGTGGTGTCGGTGGCGATGGCAAGGCGCCGTACATGAGCGTGGAGGCGCTGGCCGCGGCGTTATGCGACGTGCAGATGCCTACAAAAGCTGGATCACGGAAGGCGGGCATCCCAGAGGTCGTGCCGCCAGGGTTGAGCATCGGCGAGGTCGGCGCCATGTTCTCGCTGAACAAGCTGCAGATGGCGGCTTTTTCTCTGATTTCGCTGTCGGTCGGTCGGTCGATGCTTCGAGACTTAGAGGCTGTCAGCGCCGACGGGGCCACACCAGAGCATCTCGTGCCCCCGCCGGCGCCACAGGGGGTGATTGGTGGTCCTGGTGCAGGACGCGCTGTGTCGCAGCTGTTGTTTTACCTTGGTGGGGAGGGCGGCACGGGCAAGACACGGGTGATTGACGCTGTGTCGTTTTTCTGCGCCAGCTGGGGTCGGCCTCGGGCGGTGGTGACGGCAGCTTTCACGGGGCTGGCGGCGACCTCCATTGGCGGCTCAACGCTGCACTCGCTTGTGCAGCTTGCCGGCAAGGGGCGGCGGGCGCCGCGGATGCCGACTGCGCAGCAACGCGCCGGCTTTCGTTGCACGCTTATGGTGATTATTGATGAGGTATCGATGCTCTCCGCGGAGCAGTTGGCTGAGACGGAGGCACGGTTGCGGTTGTTGATGGAGCGCGACCAGGACTTTGGGGGCCTGCACGTGGTGTTGGCCGGTGACTACTTCCAGATGCCACCGATTGGGGCCTCGTTCCTCTTTGTGGACTCGGTCGCCGCGCACGTGGACAAGGTGCGCAAGCAGAGAGCACGCAACGCGGCGTTGGCGTCCGCTGCGAGGCGCTTCATCCGCAGGAGCGCTGCATCGGTAAAGAAGGCGGCGGCGGCGGCGGCGGCGGCGGGCTCCTGCGGATGTGCCACGGTCGGCGTGGAGTCGCCCTCCGACGAGCAGCGGGCTGCCGGCCTGCTGGGTGTACCCGGTGGCGGGTGCGACGGCACGGTCGTGGAGCCGGCGTCGGGGCTGTCGGGAAGAGACCCGGTGCCCCTGACGCCGCGGATGCAGAAGCAGCGCCGCGGCTTCCACCTTTGGCGCTTGTTTGAGTCTGTCGTGATGCTAACGGAGAACGTGCGGCAGAGCAAGGACCGTGAGTATCAGCTGATGGTCGCGGCGGCACGGCGGGGTGAATGGTCGGAGGAGTCCATTGCGCGGTTCAACACCTTCGTCGTGTCTGTGGACAAGGCGTGCGAGGTGATCGCGGCCGACGTGGCCACAATCGTCTTCACCAACACGGCGCGGACGCACGTCACCAGGTTGTTGATGTCGGCCATCGCGCGTCGCATGCCCCGGCGTGTCGTACGCTTGTTTGCCGGGGTACAAAGCCGGGGGCGGGCTCTGTCGACGTTGGAGCGTGAGGTGCTGTTGAGCTTGCCCAGCCAGGTCACCGGGGACCTAGAGATGGTGCTGGACCTTCACTGCGGGCTGTCCATCCTGGTGACCAAGAACTTGGCGACGGAGCTCGGAGTAGCAAATGGGTCGCGCGGCGTGGTCGAGGGGCTGCAATTCCCAGCCGGTACGACGTTTAAGGAGGTCGTGGCGTCGGGTGGTGGCGTCATCCTGGTGCCGTCTGCGCCAGCGGAGATTGTGTGGATCAATGTGGCGGGCGCCGTGGACGCGCGGCGGCGGCTGCCGTCGACGCCGGCCTGTTTCGGAGACGACATGTTTCCTGTCGTCATGTCCAAGTTCAGCGGCAATGTGTGCCTGGGAAAGGCGGCAGGCGACGTGTCCGTGCCGCTGAACATCGTGCAGTTCCCGCTGACCCCTGGGTTGGTGATGACGCCATACAAGGTCCAAGGGCGCACCGTTGAGGGCTTGTGCATACCCACGTGGCCGGGGCAGCGCTGCCCGTCGTGTACCGCCTACCTCATGCTGTCGCGGCCGCAGAAGTTGTGCCAGTTGCTCTTGTTGGAGCCGCTCTCGCGGTCGCTCGCTGCGCTGTACAAGCCGAGCGCGGCGCTCGTCGCCGAGAATTCTCGGCTTCTGAGACTGTCGGCTGCCACTGTGGAGGCGTGCGGGACATTTCTGGCCTCTGTCAGAAATGGGGACCTTTGGGCAGCCGTCGGCAGTGATGCGGCTGTTGCGTCAGGTGCTGGTGGTGCATGTCCTTCGACGGAGGCGCGGTGTGACGGTGATGCTGCCGTTGCGGTCAGCTCGGGGACCAGCTGCCGACGGCGTTGCGAGGTCGGGCAACGTGGTGCGGTCGGGTCTGCGGCAGACGTAGGCGGTTGTCGGTGGCGGCCTACGGCTGATAAGCCGCGAGGTGCGGCGGCTTCCACGACCGTTCCGGTGCTTGGTCGTCGCCCGCGTCGCGCTGCCGATTTGTGCGGCGTGCCGGCTGATACCGTGTTTCTCAAGAAGGCGCGGGGCGCGGCCATGGGGCAGGCTTTGGCAGCTATTGCGGTTGTGGATGTGAATGCGGGCAACGACATTTTTGCTGCGTTGTCTGTGCGGGAGCGTGTGTTGGTGGATCGGGCGCGTGACTTGGCGTCCGGTGACGTTGGCAGGGACGTGGTGGTGAGGACGTTTGAGCATGCAGGCTCATTGACGCGGTTTGACCTACGGACGCTGCTGCCGGATGGGTGGTTGTCGAGCGACGCGCTCTTCTGCCTCTTCACGCTGCTGCAGGCTCGCAATTTTCGCGTCGCCGCTGTCAACCCAGAGGTAAGGAGGTGTCTGTTCATGTCCCCGTACTTCTACCAGGCGATTGCCGGTGGGCTGTTTCGACAGGACCCGTCGACGTCGGTCGCACACCTACACGGGCAGAATGTCTTTGACTACCGGCTGCTCTTTGTGCCAATCAATGAGGGCAACGGGCATTGGTATCTGGCGGTCATCAACCCGGCAGCACTGGTGGTGGAGTTGTATGACTCGAAGGGGGGCGCGTCGCGGCGTGCGGCGCTCCGGACCGGAGGTTGGCTGCGGTACGAGTCAAACCGGTGCGGGCGAGCGGTCGGGGCGCGTCGCGTCAAGTATGTCTACCACGAGGACCGGTCACCGCAGCAAGTTGGAGACGACGATTGTGGCGTCTTCACGGCGGTGACGGCTCGGCAGCTTGGTGACGGGGCGCCGCTGTCGTTTGGTCAAGGATGTATGTCGCGTGCGCGGGAGCGCTTCTCTTTTGAGTTGGTCGTTGGGTGGTGCGAGTAGCGTTTGTGACTAAACGTCGTTTGTCTCATGACCTTGTCGGGGGAGCGCACGAGGTGGCGCGGGGATGGTTTGTGCCTCGGGCATGTACGGTGTGCTACATGTGGCATTCATGCATGTTCTTTCATGTAGCTGATAGCGATAGCTAGAGTATTTAACAATGCGCTTAAGCATACGCCCGAGGCTGTTCGTTGCGCTTTGCGCCTTCTTTAATGGCCGAGTGGGGTGACGCCCATGCTGCTCAGCCGTGGTGTCGGTTGCTGAAGATGGTGATGCGCGAGCCGCCGCAGTCGGAGGAGGGTATGTGCGCTTGTGTGGTCGGCGCCCTCGGGATGGGGGGCGTCGGCAAAACGACGGTGTGCACACTGGTTGCTCAGCAAGTGGCCAAGGACAACGCTGATCGTCGGCGCTACGACGGTGTCTACTGGGTGCAGCTCAGCCAAGAGGTGATCGATGCGACGGTAATCCAGTACATGGAGGCACTGGCTACGGTGGTGGGCCAAAAGAAGGTGACGGCACCCTCCATCCCCGTCGCTGTCGACCGTCTGCAGCTTGCGCTGGCGGGCAAGGCCGTGCTTGTAGTAGTCGACGATTGCTGGCATGACAGGTTGGCGACGTACTTCAAAAGGGCCGTGCAGCTCCCGCAGAGCGGCCGCTGCTGCCTGCTCTTTTCCACGAGGCTGGAGCGCATTGCTGGTCGTGTCGCCGGGGCCGACCGCGTCATGCAGATCAAGCCGATGGAGCCGGCAGCGGGGAAGGACATGCTGCTTGCCTACGCGCGGGGCACCGGATCATCCGCGATGCGGCGCGGCGGCAAGAACGAGGACCCCGCGCTGTCCCAGCTGCTGGAGGCAGCGGCGGGGTTGCCGCTGGCGCTGGCTGTACTTGGGTCATTGGTGCGCGCCGAGGGGTGGGCGAAGGCGGCCAAGCTACTCCGTTTCGCTCTTGCCCAGGGGGCGTACCCGGAGAACAGCCAGTATCCGAATTTGTGGGCCTGCTTTGATGTCAGCTCTCGCCAACTAGACGCGCAGGGCGATCTGTACGCCCGCCTCCTCAACGCGCTTTGTGTCGTCGAGAAGCAGGAGCTGCTGCCACTTTCGGCGCTGTCGGCGTTGTGGGGCACGAGCGACGAGGATACCGGCGTTCATGCGCGTCACTTGGCGGACCTGGCACTGGTGACGGTGCGGCCCGCGACCGACGGGGGAGATGGATTGGTGCTCCGCCTACACGACCTGGTGATTGACTGGGTCCGTGGCTATCGGGTGTCCCCGCCAGAGGAGCGGCAGCCGCACCACAAAGCACTGGTGGAGCGCTATGGAAGCCGCCTGTCCGGCGAGTCGCAGCCGCTGCCGTGCACGGGGCAGGCGGTGGGCTGTCGGCCGTGGTGGCTGCTGTCGGCCGACGGCTACATTGAGCAGACCCTGTGCCGCCACCTGCGCTCGGCGGGCCTGGGGCGGGAGCTGGTCGCCCTGCTGTGCGACTGTCGGTGGATCCAGGTGCGTGTGGGCCACAGCGGGGGCACGGCGGTTGCCTACCGCGCCGATTGCCGGGTGTCGGGGGTGGCGCTGATGGAGCGCGTTGCCACGATCCTGGAGGGCGCTCTCGCTGCCGCAGAGAAGTTGGGGATCCCGGCGATGCAGCTGATGGCGTTTGAGGTGATCGAGCGCTTCCAAGGTGCTTCGCTCGCTGGTGGCGCCGAGCGTGACGTTGTGGAATGGCTGCCACAGTCGGCTAGACAGTACCAGAGCCGCCCGTCGATTACGTTGTCGGGCTCCAGCCGACTCTCTCTCCCTCAAGAGGTGAGCATTCTATTCGGCCATCGCGGGCCTGTCTTCTGCAGCTGCGTAGTGCGAGAATCGACAGGAACGATTCGAGTGGTTTCTGCGTCGGACGACAACACGCTGCGCGTGTGGGACGCGGACCGCGGGGAGTGCGTGGCGGTGCTGGAGGGCCACTCGAGCGTGGTCACGTGCGTGTGTGTGGTGGAGGTCGGTGGGGGAGGTGACGGCGGTGGCGGTGGCGCCGAGGTGCAGCGGGTGGTGTCTGGGTCGGCCGACCGCACGCTGCGCGTGTGGGACGCGGGCCGCGGGGAGTGCGTAGCGGTGCTGGAGGGCCACTCGGATATGGTCACGTGCGTGTGTGTGGTGGAGGTCGGTGGGG
>ENA-ORXC01001075-ORXC01001075.1-marine-metagenome-genome-assembly--contig:-NODE-1075-length-17061-cov-6.922162_pt1 | contig 17061 bp, 25 predicted proteins | sample MGYA00237865_ERZ511478 | MGnify/ENA metagenome assembly ERZ511478 | reverse complement strand
ACCACAGGGCCGACACGAGACCCCCCCGCGCTTCTCATCTTCTCGTTGTGCACCTCGTGTGGTCTGGTGGTGCCCATCGGTGGTGGCCGCACAGCAGCTTTGTCTGTTCCAAAGACCGGCCCACCGGCGTCTCGAGGCAGCCGCTCCGTGCCGTTGATCACGGTGCAGCAGTGGTGCTTGTAGCCCTCGACCGCCCGCGTTATAGCGAGGGTTCGGATTGTCCGCGGCCGTGTGCCGTAGCGGGGCGCCCGTCAACCCTGTCCTCTTTGACTGCGAGGGGGGGGACGGGCGGGCGCGGCGCCGTCGTTCGCGCGCGCTCTCTGCTGGCGCGCTACTTTTCCATTGCTCCGTGGGTCGTCGTCAGTCGGGGGCGGCTGCGCGGGCAGCTCGACCCCCGTCTCGCAGCACGATTTGCCTCTAAGGCTGTGCTGTTGACAGAGCAGCGGGGGTGTGGCGCCGTTCGTAGCGCGCGCTTCTTTGCGAGCTTTTATTTTCTTTCTGGCACTTTTTTGCCGCCCGTGGGGTCGCCCGCGGGCGGCGGCAGCCCGTGGGCCTTTGTAGCCTGGCCCTGCCGCCATGGACTCTGGTGGGTCTGACTCTGAGAAGTACGGGAGGGAATCCCCGCGCGCTACGGACGCCCTCGTCTGGTTGCATAGTGCGCCAGTGCTCCCTGCGGTCGGGGCGGCGGATGCTATCCACGTTCCATCGTCAGCTCAGCAGGACCTGCCGCAGTATTTTGCCAATACTGTGGTGGATCTGGAGGACGCTGCCGACTCGCACAAGTGCCACGAGCAAGGTCCTGATGAGGCGGGGGCGCGGGATGGCGGGGTACGTGGGCACGAGGATCCCACTCAGCCCGCGGACAATGACGTGCCTGATGCCATGGCGTGTCAGTTCGCAACTCCAGAGGTTTCGACGGGCGCTTCACGCCGAGTGAGCCGACGAGACTTTCTGGAGTCTTCCTTGCCGCAGCTGGTCGAGAGCGAGCTCGTGTCGGCACGCGGGCTCGGCGCCGCTGGGTGGTCGGGCCCCAGATCAGCATCCTCCACCGCGGTCATACCTGTTGCGGTCAAAGAGCCATTGCCTTTATCAAGGGTTTTGACGTGTCCATTACGTGGCTCACACAGCGTCTGGGGCTTTTTATCACTTTATGCTCGTGTGGGGGGGCCCAGCGGTCGTTGTCCGTCGAGACGCTGCACCGAAGGGCGCGGAGCAGCTCGCGTTGGCACGCCGAGGCATTTCAAGCAGGGTTGTCGCGGCTGGCGAGACGGACGATGGTGGCCTCGCTGACCAACCTAGTGGAGGCGTACCCCGTTCTTTGCGACGACGGCGACGCAGCCCCAATTCCGGAGACGTACTTTACGAGTACCGTGCGGAAAAACCGCAAGGCTTGGGCCGTGCGCCACGACAAGATCTGGACCGCGTTGGTGAATGCGGTTAAGTCGGCGTCCAACCAGATCTCACGCTGCAAGAACATCCTCTGCCGCTCACGGAAGCGCTGCGTACATGTCGCGGCGTACAGCACGTACCGGCGCGCCACGGCCGAGACGTCGCCTTCGGACGAGAACGACGGGGGGGTTTACGGACCTGACGGGGTGCTGCTGATGGGCCGCTCGCCGGAGGGAGACGAGGATTGGGCGGTCGCCGCACACGCCTCCAAGGCCTGCAGCGTCAAGCGGCGCGGCCGCAAATTGTTGCCGTGCGCGGAGGAGGTGCGTTTTGCGAAAGTGTTTGACTCGTACGAGCGCGCGGGTCGCAGCTCCACGACGGGAACGGGATCACTGCTGACGGTGCTTCATGAGCGGCACTGCCTCCATCGCGGGGCGGAAAGACGTGGGCAGCCGTTACACATCACGCCGGCAGTGCTGTACACAATGGGCGGCCGCATTGCAGTGCGGACGGGCTCATGGATATGCGACGGCGAGGCGTGCGGCAAGGACGTGGCCTACGATGGGTCGGACTTGGGTCTTGTCGCGTTGTCGAGTGCGACGGTCTTCACACGCGTCAACTTGGACGTTGCATTGCACAACGCGTTGTCCTCGCGGAGCAGCGTGACGGCGTCGGCCGCGGCTATGGCCTTTTCTCTTCAAGCGACTGCGGGCCTTCCCCTGTCGGCATCCGGCGTGACGCGGCAGCTGCTAAACTTGGCCGTTGGCGCATTTTGTGAGACGCGTCTTGTGACCGCCGCCGCATACTCATGCATTAAGTGCGTGTCCAATGGAAAGTGCTTGTACGAGACTCTCGTTGCCGACGGGCAGACGCTCGGGTTCTTTAAGGACAAGGTCGTCCCCCTTGTGCGGCACCTCGTGGACAACCCGGTCATCGACATCCTCCTGACCGAGGGTTCGGCGGTCAAGAATAGCACTGTGCGGGCAGCGCTGCGTAAAAGGGCCACACCAGGATCGGGAAGCCGTCGACCCTCACGGCCAGAGAGGTCAAGGCGCTCGATGCTTTTGTGCTCAAGAGCAGCATGCCCCGGAAACTTCCCACACCGGACAACAGTGCCATTGGCACTTTATCCTGTAGAGAGGCGGAGTGGGAGGCCGTGCACATCTACTCCTCCATCTTAAAGTCTGTCCCGGCCAACGCCCCGGCCGCAGAGCCGACGGTCACGTCGGACTCTGACGCGGACAACAGCTCTTCCTCGAGCGAGAACAACGGCGACGACCTAGCGGAGCGTGGACCGGGAGGTCGACCGGACGTTGCCGCCGATGATGACAACGAGGAGCGGCACGTGGGCAGCCAGCGTTCCGTGTGTTTGCGCCTGTCAGGTGCCTTTGGCGAGGAACACACCATGGGCGTCCTTGCCTGCGAGCGCTGGCGCGTCGTCGAGCGTTTCGTCTCAAATTTCATGGCCGAGGCCATGATTGGCATCTTCTCGGGCTGTGACAAGGCGGCCATCGGGGCTCTAGCGCAAGACATCGTGGACGGCAAGAGAAGGATCGAGTGGGAGTCCTTGTCGACTGCTGTGGACCAGCTATCCCTCGTGTGGCCATTCTCGTATTTGGTGGGTGACGACCAGGACGCGGACCCGGACCTGGCAAGGCCCATTGGCGGGCTGCTGCTTCTCAGACTTGACTCCGAGATGCCAAACGAGGTCTTGTGGTGGGAGAATGCCAGCGCCGAGCAGAAGGCCTTTGCGCAGCGCTTTGCTCCGGGCGACCGCGAGACGTACCTGCAGTGGAAAGCGGAGGTCGGCATCGTCGCGGCGACCTCCAAGCTGGTCACGCACGAGCTTTCAACGTCCAGAGCGGCGCTGCAGTCGAAAGAGCAGCGGAGTGGCAGCATCTTCCCACGGATGACGCCCGTCAGACCCTTCACCCACGACAGACGCGCCAGAACGAAGCGGAAGAAGGCGCAGCAGCGGCCCTCAAAGTCCAAGGCGAGCAAGGTCCCCAAAGCTGGGCGTAGTCCAGCGCGGGGGACGCCTGGCAAGAAGCAGAAGGCGGCAGCCGTTGAGATCAAAACTGGAAAGGACCAAGGTCTTCCCGATGACGACGGCCGCCAAGCGTTTGAGATGTCCCGTGTCTTCACTCCGGGGATGGTCAACTTAGTGTGCCCCCACGGTATCCTTGTCGGGTTCGAGCTGCTGGAGGGCGCCGAGAGCCCTTCGTGCATCGTTGAGGCGCTGTCGCGGTGGCTTCCTGTCTTGCCGAAGGTTATCAACTTCGACACGGCGTACTAGGCCAGCCGCAACGCGGTGCGGAGGATGCCCTGATTGCTGCGTCTTTCGCTAGTGATGTTTTTTTGAAGACAGGTTTCATAAACCTAAGCACGTGTGCTCGGACATGTTTGATGCGGCACAGTACCCGGGCATCACCAGCAGGGGTTGTCAGGATATGGTTTTTGGGCCGTGGTAGGATACGGATACGCGCTGATCCTTTGTATCTGATTACGGATATCTCCCTCAGCTGAGATCCGGATACGGATATTGGCGTCCGAAACCGGAAATATGAGCAGATTATATCCGTATCCGGATACGATTATTGGATTTGAATGTACTTCCGCAAGTCTCACAAACAGCTCAATTACAGCCCAAGAAGAACGCCATCCAGCCGTTATTCGAGTGCTAAACGGACGTCAAGTACGACTTGATTTTCGCAGTTGATTTCAACCGCACAGCGGGTGCCGTCGCGGCGGTTCCCTGCCGTTTGCGTAAACGGACGTCAGGGTGACCGTTGGAAATCTCGTGTCACACTCTGACAACAACGCAATCGGGTCGAGTTGCGTGGTTGAAAGGTTTTACCCGGGTCGGGCTGGATCGCCGCTTGTCGCTTCCAAATGTTCGGACATTTCTCCCCCGATTTTCGGCACGCAAAAGGAGAGGACGACAGCGTTCAAGCAGAATTCGTCATGTGCGAGAACCCTAATAACCATACACATCCCTGTATCCTGACTCTCATATCTGGGATACGGATCCGATATAATCTCGCACTTTCTGTCGGTCAGGACAGATATATCCTTTCCTCCTGTTCTCATAATGCATTTTTGGATATGCGTCCCCGGCGCGTATCCGAAGTGGATACGGATATGATGCACGGATGCAATCCTTGCGGATATATTCATGACAACCCCTGATGGACATCCAGATAGACGCAGTCCCTGGCCTTGACCGCGTTGCTCATTTCCTTCGTGCAGGTGTCGATCGCCCGCTTATACGTCGCCTGGGCTTCACCGAGCTGCCGGCGAACCGCCGCTGAGGACCTTAGGGTCCTTAACATACTGTTCCTCCGCCGTGGAGGCGTCCTCAGTTCTCTCCTCGGCTTGTCTAAGCCGAGGCATACGCTCCATGCCAATAATCTGCAGCCGTCGAGCACTCAAGAAGGCAAAGAAGATTTCCCCAGTGCTCGCGTGCACCTGCGTATTTTACGCAGTAGGAAGGAGGGACAGACGACTGTCCCAGTCTGTCTGGTGCTTCGCGACATAGCACCGGAGCTGCCGCACCAACGTGCGGTTATATCATTCCATCTGCCCGTTGGTCTGCGGGTGGTAGGGAGAGGTATAGCTAGAGGCTATACCGAGAAGCCCAAGGATGCCCTCGTAATAGACCGAGGCAGACTGAGGCCCGTTGTCCGTAAGGACAGAGTCGGAGATGCCATTGGCAGCCACTCAGGCTCCAATGAACGCTGACGATACCGTCAGCCTTGTCGCCACCCGTAACGGGATGGATCGCGTCAGCTTCGTGAACCGGCCACAGATAACCAGTACATGCTTGTGACCACCCCAAGAGGTGGTCAATGGGCCTACCAGGTCCATTGCGAGCCCCGAGAAGGGCTCGAGAGCTGGAAACAGCTTCATTGTAGACGTATGCCTCCTCTCGGAGACGCGGTTCTTCGTGCACGCGGGCCATTACTCCCCATGCTTGTAGACGTCTTCTACCATTGTAGGCCAGAAGACATACGGGCGGAGGGTGTCATACATCCTCCGAGTACCTGGGTGCCCGGCCAGCACCGACTGGTGTTGGTACCGTAGAAGGCGCTGCTTCAGCGCCTCAGGGATGACCACTTGGGTCTCCCTCCCGTACCTTGAATGTCGGCGTAAGAGCCCATTCTTCTCTTGAAAGAAAAAGGCTTTCCGACTCCACTTGGGGTCGGGCGGCGACAGAACATCCAGTTCTTTCGTTCGTTTCGGACAGAACGCATCCTCGGCTTGGACGCGGATTATCTCTTGGACCGATAGCGCCCCCATGGGGGCTTCAGCCGGCGATGCGGCCTCTCGGGCGTCACTCGCCCGGGCTTCGATGGCCAGGACGGGGATGTCCTCTTCCAGGGGAGTCGATTCGAGTCCCTCCGTGGGCAGACGCGAAAACGCGTCCGTGACCTCACGGTCCTTGCCCGGATTATGCCGGATCTCATAGGTGTACTCCGATAATCGGAGTCGCCAGCAGTTTATCCGCGCGTTCGGACGCATGTTTGTGAGTACGGATAGTAGGGCGCGGTTATCACACCGGACCATGAACTCTGCTCGCGCGAGGTATGACCTCAAGTGGGTCATCGCCCAGATGACGCCGAGCGCCTCTATCTCGGCGGCGAAGTAGTTGTTCTCCGCAGGGAGAAGAGCATGGCTACAGTTTCAGATGGGGTGGTATTCCCCATCGGGTTGTTGTTGCTGTAAGCCACAACCCAGCTGCTCATAGGTGGCGTCTACATCAATTAGGTAGTGCCCGTCTCTGCTCGGGAGAGCGAGGATGGGGGCGGCTAAATGCCATCTTCTTAGCTCTTCCAAGTCTTTCGTCTCCCTTTCCATAGGAGAAGGTAGCTTCTTGGGGAGCTCGGTGCTCGTGAAGGCTGTCAAGGGCTTCGCTATCTTGGCGAAGACGGCCACGAAGCAACGATATACGCCGCACATACACAGGAAGCTCTTCATCTGGACTTGCGTCTTAGGATACCGGAGGCCTCTCAGTGCTCGGAGATTCTTCTCCAGGACATGTACTCTTCCCGGTCTGATAACATGACCGAGGTACTCCACCTCTTCTTGAAAGTAGTGGCACTCCGCCGCATTCAAGGTGACCCCTGCCTTTCCTAGGCGTGTCAACACCTCACCGAGGTGTCGTAAGTGTTCCTTTGGGGAACGTGAGAAGAAGATAACGTCGTCCAGATAAACTAAGCATATCTGCTACTTGACCCCTGCTTGGATCATATCCGTAGCTCTTTGAAAGGTGGCTAGGGCATTCACAACCCAAAAGGGAGGCGCACGCACCGTCACGCGCCCGAGGGGCACGTGAACGCCGTAAGGTGTTTATCGTCTTCGTCTACTGGTACCTTCCAGTAGCCCGCGTGTCAGTCCAGGGTGGAGAACACCCTGGCATCCTCTAGGAAACCCATGCACTCATCCATCTTAGGAATGGGGTACACGGCCTTGACGTTCACCAAGCTCAGCTTTCTGTAATCACTACAGAAGCGTACCGAGCCATCAGGCTTCGGCACCATGACAACTGGGCTAGCCCATTGCCCAGTGGAGGGTTTGATGACCCCCATCGAGCGCATGCGCTCGACTTCGGCTTTCTCTCTCTCCCGGGCCAGAGGCCCATCCTTGTAGTGGTGTTGCCTCATCGGGAAAATCCCGGGATTCAGAAAAATGCGGTGTTCTACAACGCGTATCAACCCCAGGTTACCCCCACAGAGGAGGGCATGTTTCTTCAAGAGGGCCTTAAGGGCCCCGGACCATTCGACGGGTACCAACGGCATGTCGGACTAATGGAGCGGCGCGCCACTCTAGTTGATGAAGGAGTTGTGAGATCCAAGCACCTCTATCGCAGCTCCCTCGCCTCACGGCACTGTCACCTTCCTGAGGACACGGCCCATCGCCGTGTTCAATGCCGAGGTGTACTAGGGCTGCGCGGAACGGGCCGAGTCCACGTCCATGTCAGTCGACGCTCGATCTGCTGCTAGCACCCCGTCCGCAGCAACTCTCGGAGGTGAAAGGACAGACATGACGCCCAGCGTGCGTCGTGTGAGACACAGATGCGCCAGCGATGCGTGCCAAAGCGCGCGACGCGCCATCGTCCATCTCCACGGCGGCGGTCGCTTTCGCCGTCCTTTTTCTTGGCGAGCAGAAGGCTCCCTCACGCCCTGTGCTGTTTACAAGGGCAGCCCGAGCGGTTTTAACGGCGAGCACGTCGTGTTCCCCGTCACCGACTGATCAATTCGCCGCAAAGCGCTTGTTGCACGAGTAACACTGGTTCTCCTGCGGCACGGCCGTGAAAGGCAGCCCCACCATGCGGAAGAGTACACGCGCTTGCATCTCGACCGTGTCCAGTTTCCGACACACAAATTTTGAGGGACCCCTGTCCGGCACAGGTTCAATAACCGAGGATGCAATGCGGCCGTTGTCGTCACACTTGGAGCATGCGGTGCTGCGCATTGTAAAAATGGTCTTTTTGCACACCCAGGGGTGTACAGGCTTATTCATTTCGTAACAGCGCGGAGAATCATGGCCATACAAGGCGCTTCAGCTGTTCCCCACAAAAACGCTGAATTTTGGCGCTCGAACTGCCAAGAAGCAACATCACTGTAGCATATCTTCGCCGGTCATTGGCAAATTACCGATGGTAGCCCCCATGATTGGCCGATTCCACGTGCGATTTGGCTTGTGGCACACCTTTTGGGGGGTTACTTCCGTCTTACATATTTTTCACTTCGTGCTTGCCTGTCCTATCTGTATGCCGGTGCTCAATAAGATCGGCTGTTCTCGGACGACCGATCGAGTAGTGCCCTTATTAAACGGCGGACCCGGGTGTTGCAGTCGTCGGCACCACCCGGCCCCGCATCGGATGTCCTTCGACAAACGGCCCTTCTTCCTCGCCTCTAAGACGACAGAACTCTCTCTATTGCTTGGCTACGGTCGCTCACACTATATCTGTAACTGGACTGACGTTATGAATACCATATTTTGGTAGAGCAGCAGGGGATCGATCCCTGGACCTCGCGCATGCGGAGCGCGATTAGGGCCCGTACACATATGTGTGGCCCAGAGCGGTGCAGTCGACCGCGATTCGTTATGATTCTGACTCGTCTGACCACCCCAATGGGTTTCTCATACGTCCAGTACAAGACCCTGACTCAGACATTCGTCGCCTTGGTGCAACCAGTGAGGAAGCCACAGTCGTCATCCCCCAATGGATGAGCAAAAGTGGGTAAGCTAACGCCATGCGAGCGTGCTTTGAGCAAAAAGTACTCTTACCACCCCGAGAAAGGGATGCGACTCCGACACCCTGGGCCATGCTGGCCTGCACCTTCCTTCATGGGTACGATGACTTACAGAATATCTGGGACGCGCGCAACGACATGTCAAACGACAGGCACAAAATCTACAAAAAGCACCATCGCAACAAGGGCATTTGGCCCACGCCCCCCCCCCCAACGTGGGCAACAGAACCGCGCACTTTGAAAGTGCCGTTCAACCCTCCTCTTCGTCACCACGGCGCCACCCGTCACTGGTCCTCGAGTCTTGCGAGACGTTACGCACACGCGGGTTGCGGGCCGTCGGCGGCGCCCGCGACGGGCCCCCGCCCGCGTGCACACGACGCCCCAGAATACTCTGCGCGTTAAAGCGCGTCGGCTCAGTCTCAGCCTCCGGCTGAACAGCCTCCAGGTGCTGAGAAAAGCGCTGGAAGTTCGCCTCCCCATCCACGACGCGAGCCGTAGTTTTTCCAATAATTGACAAGGCGGACTCCACGCCTAGCCCGTCTACGCGCTCGACAGCGCGGCGCTGGCTGGTGATTTGTTCAACCCAGGCGTTAGCCACCGCCGCTAGCGCTGTCAACCGGGGCGCGGGAAGCCGGACCTCGCGCACACGCGCCGACCTTAATAGGGCAACCGCCGCCGGGGAAGAGACACGCGTCGGCCATGTGAAACACACTCCGCGAGGAAACGACCGCGACCGCGAGCGAGCAGGCTGCGGGAAACAGGGGCGGTGCCGACCCCCGAGTTCACCGCCAGCTGCGCCAGCATCGTCGTGAGACGTCCAACGAGAACGACGCCACACCTCGATGTGAGTAAACGTCACCAACGCCGTCGGGACGGGCGCGTCCGGGTCCGGTGCCCAGTCGAAGCCGACACAGGGGTGTCGAAGGCAAAAGCCATCCTCCTTGTTCGCGTCGACCATAACTCGAACTTGCCGAGAATGGCCTAAGTTGGCGTCGCGGCGGAAGACGCCGTTAAGGAACGCCGCCCAAGGAAACTCATCCACGGCCTGGCGCATATTGCCGTTCATGGAAAACGCCGCCTCGCCGTCGGGCCCATCTTTGAGCTTGGACGTATCCTACGCGTGAAAATGACGAAGAACCATCGAGTCCAAACGGATGAAGAGCTTGTCCACCCGACGGGTGTGAATCCACGCCGCTAATAAGTTTCAATAGTACTTAGAGTACACCGCAAGCCAAACCGAGCTATACACGTTCCGCAACGAGTCCGCTAGGTATGACACCGCCAAGAAGGTCTCCACCCACAGGTCCGTAAAGGGCTCCCAGTCCGGCTATGCCGACGCCAACGGGACAATGCGAGCATCCGCGGATCATCGAGGAATCCAGCTGCCCACGCGGTGAGCATGAGCCCGCGACTGCGAAAAAATGCGTGTCGGCGGCACGACGGTCCTCGGCCGGAAACATCGGCAACCGGAAGGGGGTCGGCAACTCGCTCATGTGAGGACTGCCAACCACATCGACTACGTTGTTCTCGGAGTTCCCAACCAGCGCTAGCTGGTCGAGATACTTCTCTATCCCGGAGTCGAGGCCAAATGGCACCGACAGGTCGGTCGCCAAAGGGCGCGGAAGGAACACGGCCTTGGGCCAATTATGCAGTAGGCGACAAAACGAGTTCGCCGCCGCCTCGAAGGTCTCCGTCCCCTTCACAGGTAACAGCAACGCGTTGGTGTACATTAAACAGTGGAGGCGGTTCAGAGGCACTTAGTAGCGCACCATCTCGTTGCAAAACGAAATATCCTCGTAGGCGCGACGCTGGGGTCCCTGCTTACCGAATTAAGGGTCCCCAAAGACCTCGGCCACGTGGTCGCCGGAATGGTCCGGCGACCCGGATTCTTACCAGGCCCTACTATGGGTACTCAATTTGGGCTTGAGTGGCGTATTTCGGAATTCCTTTAGTCTCGGGTATCTTCCGATAACACCGACATGCGATGGGTACCAGTGGCACATATACTGCAATCCACAAGTGAAGATACTCGAAAGTCTGAACATCGGTTGAGGAGCGGCTTCATATTTTGGACGGGGGGTCCAGTTTTTCCGGACACGGTGCTGATTGACCATTGTGGAAGTGCTGATTGTAATGCTATTTACTGCAGTTTTAGATCATTGTGCTTGGTAAACGTGCGCAGAGACATCACGGGACAGCCAAGCGTGTGCGTCTCGGTCTCCGCACTGGCATGCCGCTTTTGACGGGGAACTGGCACTCCCCCCCTGCCGCTTTTTTCCTTCAAGCGCACATCATCGCCCTCATCTCCCTGTCCCCCGCCCATCAAGGCGGCTCCCCCCCCGTCCCCACCCCCTTCCCCCTCGCTGACACCACTCGCCCCCCGCCACGCGCCCCGCACAACGCGACAGGAACGGAAGCGGCGGCTGGCACGCCGCCCCAATTTTCAACCCGCCAACACCGGGGCGTGGCGGCAGGCGCGGAGGAGGGGGGGCCGGAGGCGTCACGCTGTTTTTCTCCGTGGTGCGGCCAAAGGTCGGCCGCCGCTCAGGTGGCCGCTTCATAGAATTCCTACGAGGGAGGGAGAGAGGGGGACAGAGCATGGAAAGGCCTGCTGCTTGGAGGTCGCGCAAGAGAGGGGGTCACGCGTGGGGTGGGGCGAGGGTGAGGGGGGGGGGAAGGCATCCCGCTTTTTTCCTCGGTGGCAGCCTCTACTGCTGGCCGCCGCCCAGGTGGCCGCTTTGTAGCCTGCTAGGAGGTCGGTGTGAGGGAGGCAGAGAAGGGGAAAGGATGCTGTTGTGCAGCTCGCACGCTCAGGGGGGGGGGGGGGGGGGTGGCGAAGGAAAGCAGAAGAACGCACAGTGGTTACACTCCGGTGCGGTCAATCCTGAACCCATCGGCGTGGCGGAGATGAGCAGCCGTCAGCAGCGCCCACTGTTTGAATTCGGCAACCTGTTGCATGCGAGTCGGATCATCCGCCCGGCCAGCGATGACAAGTGATAGGGAAATTGTATTCAAAACCCAATGGACCACCTTAGAGACGCATAAGATCGATAGAACACGCAACAGGAGCATATTCGCATCGAGCGTAGCAGTCAATGGATACGACAGACACTGGCAGCAGTGGTCTCTCCCGTTCTGTGCGCATACGTATACCATACTCACGCTACCTTGTTCACGAAGTATATTCTGAAGGCCTCCACGGGGATGTGAGTGTATTCTCGAACCCGGCCAAGTCACCGAGTTAGGGTGGCCTCGTACTCATACTCTCTAAAATACTTAATGGGGAAACACCCATAGCAGGGCTTGACTTAGACAAACTAAGTTCGGCGTTGGCCGAGGCAGTTCCTCCGTGCAGCGCACGTGTTCCTGCCAGACGATCTTACGCAAACGCGGCAAGATCGCCTCGATGTTTTGTTCAATGAACTCGGTGCCAAGGATGCACGGGACGGACAAGTGGTCGGAAACGAGGAAACCGTCGAAGAGACTTACACCTCCGGTGTCTGCATACAGATGCATGGCATACTTCGTCACGAGACGGTTGTTGTTCGCATCTCAGATACGCGGAAGCGTGGTCAACCTCTCGGCGTAAGCCATCCAGTTCGTAGGGAGAACACTTGTTCGCACTATGTTCACCCCGGCGCCCGTGTCCAGGACAGGGCGGCCGCTCCGCATCACACGCATGCACGGGCAAAGCGTGGCGGCGATCTCTTAGTGCCGAAAGGCACGACTCAACAATCTCGTCACCGTACGCTTCCGAGTCCCGCCGGGCAACCCTAAGTCGGGCACCCGGCCTAGGCGTTTTTCGAGTCCTCGACGGCGTCGGCCGGATGTTCGATCTCTTCGTCCTCGGTGTCGCCGTCTGCAATGGCATGCAGGCCGACAAGCGGTTGGCGACGTTCGCGAAAGCGATACGGCTCGGCACACTGTGCGGCGAAGTGGCCCGTCTTGCTAATGTTGTAAGAGATGTCAGCCCGATTGGCTTTAGGGAGGGCGGCCCGAGGGGGCGGCGGTGTGCGAACCGGTGTGAACGGTCGTTCCGTCGTCGTCCTCTGGTCCTGTGTCGCGTGAGCGACTTTGATCGCCGTTGGGCGGGTCATGTTGAGATGCAAGCGCAGCTTGTTGGTGCCGTCCCAGTACAACTGGGCGGTAGCAACCGTCTCTGATAGAGTTCGATCCGGGAATTGGTCAATCAAGACCCGAACGTGCGCTTGCACAAGGTCCGAAAGACCCGTTATGAAGACGTCCTTAACGTCTTGGATGTTGAACAAACCGTTCAGAAGATCGCATTGCGTTTCCGCGAGGTGACGAAAGGCCGTGGGCGCCTCTTTGTCTTGTTGCTTCATCGTAATGATGTCTTGGTAGGCGTTAGCCATAGTTTCTTGTGTCGCGTACTTCGAAAGGAGCCAGTTGACGGCATCTCCGTATGTACGGATGGCATAAAGCTTACGTCCGAGAGTGCTGTTGAGCGCGCCGGAGAAGGCCATCTTGGCATTGCCGGCCAGTCGAAAGACCATGAGCGGAAGGGCTTGACCGTGAGTCATCCCAGCCGCGTCGCACGCGCGGCGGAATGTCACCAAAAACGTGAAGATGCCCAAGTGCAGGGCTTCCGTGAACGGCTGTTGCCCGTGGAGCGCTCCGTCCAAACGTTTGTTGTGACGGTGCGACCGTTGTGCCTCTTTAGGCGCGTACGTCAGTTGACGTCGGATGAGGAAGTACGTCCTGTAGTCCAGGAGGGTCTAGAAGCGGCTATTATCCGGGCGGATCACCTTCATCCTGTCGGCCTTCGCAAGTTGCTCCTTCCGTTTGGTGGGGGTCGCTGAGCGCCTCCGCGCTGTTGCGTCCGACTCACTTGAGCTGTCGCTCGGCGAGGACCCCCTTGGGGGCGACGGCGGGCCTGTCGACCCGTGGCCATCGTCCGAAAAGGTCGTGTCCGTCGCGTTGGGGTTTTCGTCGTCCGACGACGTCGGGTTTAACCCAGAGGCACAATCATCGGAAGATGAGGAAGGCACGGCGTTGGCCGGAGCCCTGTGGTGCACACGACGGCGACCCCGGACCTACGGTGATTTAGTACAAACGAGAGCACTGGTCGATCAACTGTCCGATCACAAGCGATCGTGATGAGTGCCGGCAGACAGATAAGACAGGCAAGCAAACAAATAATAAAAAATGAACATTGCAGAAGTATCCCCCCAAAGGGCACGCCACAGGCCAATTCGCACAGTACGTGGGCTTTGGCCAGTCAAGGGAGCTACCGGTGGCAATTTGCCAATTGCGGGCGAAGATATGCTACAGCCGACATCTGACATTCCGCACACTACAGGCGCGCTCCGGTCGATGCGCCGGCCGCACGAGCATGTCCCACAGGACCGTAATGTCCTGGCGCCAGAAGAACACACTCTTCATCGGCCGTGGCGGCCGCGTGGAGAAAACACGCCCCATAGCATGCCCTAATACGCAGACTGCGGCCGAAATCTGACAATCCGCACTCGCCAGACGCGCCCCGATGACCGCTCCGGCCGCACGCGCGTATCCGACAGGACCAGTAAGTGCTCGCGCATATACGAGACATCCTACCTCGGCCGTGGTGGCCTCGTACAGAAAACGCCAGCAAGTAACGTGCCCAAATATGTCGACTGCGGCCGACATCTCACACTCCGCACTCGACAGGCGCATCCCGGTTGGTGTGCCGGCCGCACGCGCGTGGCCCACAATTCTGGTAGGTCCTACCGTGAATACCAGACACCCTACCTCGGCCATGACGGCCGCGTGCAGAGAACGCCCGCAGATAACGTGCTCAAAAATATCTACTGCGCCCGACAACTGCCATGCCGAACTCGACAGGCGTGCCCCGATGGGTGCGCCAGCCGCACGCCCGTGTCCCACAGGAACGGTAGGTACTCGCGCCAAACCGAGACACTCTCGCTCGGCCGTGGCGGCCGCGTACAGATAATGCCCGCCGATAACGTGCCCAAAAATGTCGACTGGTGACCACATCAGACATTCCCCACGCGACGTGTGCGCTCCAGTGGGTGCGCCGGCCGCGCGCGCATGGCCCACCTATCCGGTGGGTTCTAGAGCGAATACTAGACACGCTACCTCTGCCGTCGCGGCCGCTTGGAGAAAACGCCGGCCGATGAATTGCCCAAACATGTCGACTGCGGTCGACATTTGACACTCTGCACTCGACTGTCGCGCTCCGGTGAGTACGCCGGCCGCACGCGCATTTCTCACCATACCGGTAGGTACTCGCGCAAGGACAAGACACCCTGCTTCGGCCGTGGCGGCCGCGTACAGAACACGCCCACCGATGAGGTGCCCGAATAAGTCGACTGTGGCCGCCGTCTGACATTCCGCACTCGACAGGCGCCCCCCGGTGGGTGCGCCAGCCGCACGCCCGTGTCCCACAGGAACGGTAGATATTCGCGCCAAACTGAGACACTTTTGCTCGGCCATGGCGGCCGCGTACAGAACCTTCCTGCCGATAACATGCTCAAATATGTCGACTGCGGCCCACATCAGACATTCCGCACTCGACAGGCGCGCTCCGGTGGGTGCGCCGGCCGCTCGCGCGCGTCCAACAGGACCGGTAGGTCTTCTCGCAGATACGTGACGCCCTACCTCGGCCGTGCCGCCCGCATACAGAAAACAGCCTCAGATAACGTGCCCAAATATGTCGACTGCGGACGACACTTGTCATTACGCGATCGACAGGCGCGCCCCGGTGGGTGCGCCGGCCGCGCGCGCTTGTCCCACAGGACCGGTAGGTAACCGTGCAAATACGAGACACATCACCTCGGCCGTGGCGGTCTCGTCCAGAGAACTCCAGCAAGTAGCGTCGACGAGGAGCGCGCGGCGGACCAGGTGCTTGACGTCATTGCCAAATTTAATGGCAAGGTCGGCGGGCGCTCCACGGGCATGCCGGCCTGGTCCAACATGTAGGTGATATTGACGCGATTCCGGACGGTGAGGGGCCGCCAACACGAACTCTGGCCTCGACGCCCCCGGGGAAGGGCGAGTAGAAGTCGAGGTGAGCCACGTGGTTTGCGAGAAGACTCACTGATGCGAGTCACACGGAGGGGGGGACGTTCAATCATGCTTTTACCCGCACCACCGCCGGGCGTTCGGGAGGACATGCGATACACGTTATCCTACTCCAAGTTCGCCAGTACCACCTCCCCTTGACTAAGAATCACACACGGCTGCACCGAGCCACAGGTCCGCACCGCGCCTCCTAAGCACCAAGCGCTGCAACCGCGAGTTCCAAGCCAGGACAAGTGTCCGCCCCACCCGCCACAGCAGAGGAGCAGGCTCCCACCCGCTTGAGCGCTCACCCACGTCAGGCCGCTGACCACAGCCGCAGCCACATCCGCCAGCGCTGGAAGTTGGACGGTCAGCCCATCCTCCAGTATCAGTACCCGCCGCCGCCGCCGCCCCTCCGCCGTGTCGTCGCCGCGACCCCCGCCGCAGCCGGGGGCCGCCACTCCTCTCTCGACCCGCCACTGCACCATCCGCTCGTCGCCGGGGCGAAAGGCGCCGACGCGAGCAACTCCGCCCTCGACTTCCCACGCACCTGCAGCGGCCACGTCCCCCGACGGCCCTGGTGTGGGCATTGGCGACCGCACGAGCGGTCCCGCCACCGCGGCGGGCGGGTACGGGCCGACGCGGCGCTCGCGGATCATGGAAATGAGGCGCAGCTCCGCGCGGTCGCCGCCGGCGACGCCAAAGCCCAGCCGCGGCGTTGACAAGATGAGGCTGTGGCAGAGCTCCCCGCGCGACAGAAGTACCTCACAAATAAAAAAGGGAGGTCCCCACTGCTGTTACCGCCGCCTCCACCGTCGCCACGACCACCGGTCGGCACGCCTGCCGGGGGCGCCACCGCTGCTGCCGCCTCCGCAGCCGCCAAAGACGGCGGCGGTGGAGTCAGTGCTGAATGATCGCGCTGCTGCGCCCTGGGCGCGTGAGGCCCGCCCCCATCAACCTGGAAAACGACTTTCCCCCCCCCCCCGGGCGCGGCCAAGTTGGCTTGCCCGCCGCCACCTACGGGCGGCGCCAATGCGGCCGCATCCACCGCCACCTGCTGCTCCTACGTCGATGCCTCCCGCCCGGCGGCGCATCGGAAGACGGTCGGCAGTCCCGCCGGCACCGCCCACGCGTCGTACAGGTTGACCTGCGTCGACGCCCCGCACGCGCCGCCGGAGGCGCGACACCACTGCCGCTCTGCAATGCGACTGCGAAACACGAGGGGAGTGGCTGCGTCGGCGGTGGAGGCCGCCTCCCACACGCCCGCCCGGTCGTCGCCAGAAACTGTCCACTCGCTGTCGTAGCCGCCATACGTGCTCGTCGGCACGTTGTCTGCCTCGGTAAAGAAAGCGTCGTGAGCGGCGGGGGGGGGGACCACCGCCGCGTCGGCAGG
>ENA-ORXC01001073-ORXC01001073.1-marine-metagenome-genome-assembly--contig:-NODE-1073-length-17072-cov-4.756634_pt1 | contig 17072 bp, 24 predicted proteins | sample MGYA00237865_ERZ511478 | MGnify/ENA metagenome assembly ERZ511478 | reverse complement strand
TGGACCGCCACGAGCAGCAGGTGCTCATGGGTATCGCCCAGGCCTTCTCCCTGAACAACGTTCCCCATACCAGCTCCCAAAAACGCGGCCTGATCAAGCGGCTGTGGGATGTGGACGTCTCCCCGCCGTGGATCACGCGGTCGGTAAAGCGCGACCGGCAACACCTCTCCCTGAGAGCCTTTAAGGACCTCGTCGACAAGCGTGCCGGCCCAGAGGTGCTCGAAGGGGCCAAGAGCGTCTGTGTGAAGCTTTCATGGTTACTCTAGACCAACTATTTTACCCCCTCGGCTGTCTGTAACTACGATGAGACGAGGATCTCCCAACGCGGCGGGAAGCTGGCCGTCAAGCGCGTGAAGGCGGACAACAAGGTCCGGAAAAACTCCGTGTCGACTCTCAAGTCCACTGTCGTCTCCCTACTGTCTGTTTTGTCGGCATCTGGGTTGGTGGTCATGAGCGTCCATGTCCATAAAGCCAACGCTGATGAAGCCTCGTCCCCTCGCGTCTGTTATTCCCTCCAGGACGCCCCCCGGACGTCCCACCGGTGCTGGCCGCGGTATTATTGGTGGACGGAGACCGGATACTCTAACCTCGAGACCTTTGAGGCGGCGGTGGGCAGTTTTTCCGAGGAGTGGATCACCCACAACCCTGGCGTGCATGCCCTCCTGTTTGGAGACCAGCTAGGGGTCTACAGGCGGCCTGATATCGTTTAACGGACAATGGATAAGGGCGCCTACCTCTTCTTCGTCCCCTAAAAGACGAGCCACATCACTCAGCTCCTTGACGAGGCCCCTTTCGAGACGTTACAGCGGCTCGTGGCGACAGCTGCTCAGCAGGGTGTCATTTACGGAATGCTGGGGAGCGAAGGGACCCGGAACGACCTGCTCGAGGAGGCCGATAACTCCGGGAGAGGGGCTTTCCCCCTTGGTGTGATTTTAGGGGCTTTCAGGCCTTGTCGTCTGTGGCCGTTTGCGCCGAAGCGCGTGCTTTCGCAGGTAGCAGATTCCCTCGGCCTGGGGCACACTGATGATTCGACCAGGGACGTCAAGGCCGCGGACGCGGGTGATGTCATCCAGGAGACTGCTGTTCGCGCAACAGCGGCCAAGAAGTGGACTTCCACGGGCTCTGCGGTGGTGGAGCGCACTTTCATTCACGCCGCAGACGCGTTGCTGCAGCAGAGTCGCGACAGGGCGGCCAAGAAGGCGGTTGAGGACGCTTTGAAGGCGGCGCGAGCCGTACTTCTCACCTAAAAGCGGGAAAAGATTTCCCAGGACGAGTCTTCAGCACCAGCTGCTCGCGTGGCCAAGCTGTGCAGGGTGTTAACGACCTGCATGCACAACGGCGGGAAGGGATGGGGTATATGTCTTCGTGGGAATTTCAGGGTATGTCCAGGGTGTGTCAAAGCGGCCCCGGCCGCCGCATCAGTGGCCAAGAATGGAAACGAGTGCCCTGGTGAAGTTTCGGGAGGATCCGACAGCGAGAGGAGTAGCAACGGGGTGGTCGTACGTCTGACATCGAATTGACAGTTTCTTTCAAATTAAACAGGTCGTGAAAGTGCCTCAATGAGGCCCTTCTACCTCTCCACCCGCTGTCTGCACCGACCTCGAGCGTGCGCGGTGCCCTCCAAGCGCGCGCGTGGGCGCCCGGCGGGGTGCCCGCCTGTAGCCTCGCGCATGCGCCCCCCCTGCCGCCCGGCTGCCGCCCCACGCGCGCCCCCATATGGTGACCACGCGTCACGGCGCGGCCACGGGCGCCGCGGGAGCGGCCGCCCCCTCCGAAGAGTATGGTATGGCGCCACACACGCGCCTCCGACCGCCGCTCCCAAATTCAACAATCGGGCACCGCCCACCCCCGCATCCAACAGGCGCAGTCCGCCGCGGGGGCTTCGGGCGACGGCTGTCCCGAAGTCGGCCACGGCCGCCGCCGCCGCCGCCAACGCCCCTGCGGTCGGTCATGTCGCCCATTCCGGCGGCGGTGCATCCCGAAGGGCCGCGCGCACGACGCCGCAGCCCCCATGGGGCGGCCCCGCAGCGCTGGCAGGAGCGCGCGCCCTGCCAGTGCCGATATTCCGACACCGCGGCCGCCGCGTGTGCCGTCGCTGGTGCGGGGCTGGCGCGGCCGGAACGTGCCACTGGTGGACGTGCGGGCGGGTGGTGACCTCGTCGATTTGCTAAGGCGTTTGCGGCGCTTCCACAGCGCCTGAAGACGGCGGCGGTGGCTCTAGTACGATGATGGCCTCAGGAGAGATGTAGCGGCTTCTGTCAGGCGCGAAAGGAGCAGAGAGCCGTGGTTGTCATAACTCGGGGTAGGTGGCTGGTGGCGCGCAGCCACCGTCGCCCGGCGCGCGCCGGGGCGCCTAGGCGTGGGTGTGCGAGTGCGCAAGTCCACGAGCTCGTACGCACTAGCCTGCGACTGGTGATGGAGGCCAGAAAACGGGCAACTTGCAGGCCGATATGGCGAAAACGGGCTCCAAGCGGCGGCAGTCCGCCAAAAGCGGGACGCAAACGCAAGCGGGCCGCTAGGGCACCCACCGGTTGCACGCCCCTGGGGGTGGGTGTGTGTGGGTGGGGTGGTACTGAGAGGGTCGATGGGAGGGGCTTGAAGGCTGTGAATGTGGGTTGCGGCTGCGGCGGGGCGCCTTGGCTCGTGTTTTCTCAGTGGGTCGTGAGCGCCGTGGGCGCGGGGGTCTCGTTAACGCGTTGGCCTTTGTGGCTGCGGTGACGAGCCGACCGACGGAGCTGTCGTGCGAAGTATCGAAGGGAGCGGCTGCACGGCTGGTACGGGCGACGGCGTACAGAGGCCCGCAGAGAGGGGGCGGGAGGTGCCGACGCGCGGCGTCCGACGAGCTGGCCGACTGGCTGCCGCGAGGCAAAGAATTGTACCCCCTGAGCACTGGGACGTTTTCTAGGTGGCACGCTGGTTGTGGGCCGCGGCGAAACAAGCGGTCGGGAAATTAGAGCGATACGCGCTGGAGGAAATAAAAAGAAGACTGGCCCCCGCACTACGACCCGTGTGGGGGCTTTCCGTGTCGATTGGCATCGAACACGCCCATGTTAGATTTTCTGTTAGTCCGCTCCGACACCACGGGTCGGGTCCGACGTTTACGGCCGAACCGCTACATCCTCCCTCATGGGGGTGAGAGCGGGGGTCGCGGCTGCTGCTGCGCCTGGTGTGCGCGCTGGGGGCTCCCCCCTCGGGGGCCCTGTTGGGGTGTACTTCTACCCTCCCCCCCCTCACACCGGCCGTGTTTTCTCTGTAGGAAAGCCCCCCGATCCGGCTGTTAGTGCTTCGCAGCCGCGTCACTCTGCCGGCACCCGCTTGCTGCGTGCTGGCGCAAGGGTGGCGGTTGGGTAGGGGAAAGTGGAGGTGTGGGGCGCCCCTCTCCCGCATGACGAGGGGGGCTGGGGGATCGTCGCCGGAGAGGTGCTTTGAGAGGGGATGTGGGCGAAGGGGGGGGGGGGGGGGGGCGGGGGGGGGGGGGGTTTGGGGGGGGGGGGGGGGGGGGGGGGGGGGGGGGGGCGTGCGCAGCGAATGGCTGGCGCCAAAGTGTGCGACTCTTTTTCTTCTCTACGGGACCCCCTAGTCCGGATACGTGCTGTCGCGCCACTTCGCGCTCATGGGGTCATCATTGGCCAGCCGTACATAAGCATGCACCCTTCTGAAAAGGTCACCCACAGACAGTTTTTCTCCACCCCCCGGTGAATATCATCCCCCCGAAACCATATAAGCCACGCCTCCAACAGACGCACACGCTCCATTTCCGACACAAGCACCACAGATACACTCTTTTCACCACTCTAATCGTCAAAAAATGGCCTGGCCACGTGTCCAGAAACGCGTTGTCTTCAAAACGCTGACACAACCCCGAGTCTACGCGGTGAGGTTGCCACCGGCGTCGTCTCGGCGTCGCACGCGTGAGGGATCTGTGACCCGGCGCCGGGCATCGAAGCCAAAATCTTCGGCTCGGAAGCAACGTACCAATAACCAAAAAATAAATGAGCAAGTCACAGAGGCGGTCCGAGCGGGCCGACACAATCCTCGTGGCCGCCGGAGGCGACCGCATTAAATCCTGCCGCCGTCGCTTGTCCCCCCCCGGCCGTCGCTTCCGGGCCACCGTCTGTGTGTTTAATATGGGGCCGGTGTTGTTCTCGCCCAGGCGTGTGGCCGCCTTGCGCAGCATGACGCCGTCTTGCACTCCCAGGATGTCAGAGAGGGTTATGAACCCCTGGACCCCCGCGCGCGACAAGCCCGTCTCCCATGGCCGAACGGAGAACCGCCGGAGAATTCCCGAGGAAGTCGACGACGGGGACTCCGACATGCCCTCGAGCAGAATCTCTACCTCGTTCTCGTTGGCAATGGGCGACGCCGATGCCGCCTTCGGCGGTGCCGCTGCCGCCACCGGCTGCGGCGCTACCGCCGCTGACGGAGGCGACACTGCCGCTACCGGCACGGCGTCCACTTCGGCCAGCGCTGGCGCCGCCGCCGCTCTGGCCGCTGCCTCGTCCCGTCACCGTTTGCTGCGAAGCACCTCGGAGCGCTCGCCCCGGCTGGAAGGCGTGGGGAGACGATAAGATGGGTGCGAGGTTGGGATGGTTCAGGAAAACTGTAGGGACGGGAGCGGTTGGTGGAGGGTGAAGAACGTACAGCTGCATATGAAGAAGACTGTCGAGGTACAGGTGCATGATGGCGCAAGGCGCTGGCATTGAGGGCTCAATCGAACGCCGCCTCAGTCCCGAAGTGATGCGAGGAAACGGACGATGACAGAAAGTCTGCGCCAATGAATTCGACACGCGTCCTGAACCAAGCTGGTTCGACAGCCGCCATTCTGAGTTCCAGCCGATCTTTCAAGAACCTCGCACTTTCATGAGGAACACTTGGACATGAACATTGCGAATACGATGACATGATTTTCGAATTGCGAACTTGCACAGGCCACGGGTCACTAAACCGCCAGTTCTTTACTCTGACGCGGCCCAGTCAGACAGGCAATGCCCTTCACAGCCACACATAAAGAAGGATGCAGACTGCTTGACACGAGAGGTTTTTTCTGGATCCGAAGAACGGCGCTGTCGAAAGGCACCACGCGAAGTGGACTTGCACGCGCCGGCATGTGCGTACAAGCGCTGACATGTGCACGTGAGGAGCACCACGATTTCTGTGCATCAGATTGGGACGAGTCAAAAACCTCCTGGGATCCTGGTGAGCGATCGCAACTGTTTTCTCCCGCGGCGCAGCTGCACGAAATTAGACGTTGCGGCGGTCGGCATCAGAATGGTGTCTTGCAATACTTCAATTCAATTGTGGCTGAGAAGCTCATTTCAGAATGTCACCGTGGTGTCTGCCTTTCGTGCCTGAGAGCAAGCGGTCAGGAGGGTTAGAGTTAGATGAAAGGCCATCTATGCCTCCAGCTATTCCGATTTGTGACATCCATGTCACCCTCTCGCGTCATCGCCACAATTACTTCTGTCTGCGCGGTAGGAACCGCGTGACGCGCCTTTCCTTTTGCCTGCACAACGTCCAGCGAGCCCAGTTCTTCTGTACATCGACTGTCCTTCGGACAGCGAAGGCAGTCCCCCACCTCTCCCTGGACTGAAGAAACAGACCTTCTCTGGCGCTGCGTGGTACAGTGGCGGCACCCCCCCCCCACCTGGGAATCCAACAATGGACATTGGCACCCACACCCCTCACCACAATGGGGCGCGCACGCCCCCGCCGGCGGCGCTTCGGCCTCCATCCTGAACTTATTTGCGGCGCCGCCTAATCCACACTTGAATATGGGCGTGGTTGGCTAGCCCGACGATGATGCGGGCTACGCACCACAATCGCACCGCCGAAGTGGCCACATCACCATCAAAACCGCCGTCATCATCTTCATCTCCGATGACCCTGGCGCCGCCGGCACGGCCTCCACAGCCGCCACGACCATTGCTCCCGCCACGAGGCGCCAGAGCACATTTCCTTTTCGGTGCTGATTGACTTGCCCTGTTCTCTAGCGCCCTGGAGGCTCGTTCCGAGCAGCCGTTCGTTTTTGCGCCCCTACCACTGCTTTCGTGAACTCTTCCTACCCATCTTCCTGTTCCCCTCCTCACTTCTGCTGTCCTGTGCCTGCACACCCCCGGACTCGCTTGCTTGATTTGTTCTGGCGCCGAGCACGAACACACTGCTATATGCTGGCAGCCCTTGCTCCCCATGATTACGCGACAATGCTTTGTGAGGGTCTCCTACAGTCTTCAATGACGCTCTGCGCAGTCCTTCTTGCGTGTGCCTCTTGAATACATATGTGCTCGCCCTCTTCGCTCGAGCTGTTCTCTTCCATTTTCTTTTTCGCGCTCGTACACGATCACCCCGTTCTCCTGTTTCTTCCTTACCAGTGGCAGCTTTCTCATGCCTTTCTCTGTGTTCCGACCCTTCCCGACTTGCTTTTCGTGCCAGGGTATGCGACGGTGCTGCTTGGTGTCTTCGCTCTCCCCCTCCCTTCTCGCCTTTCTGCAAACACGTCAGCCGTTCCCATACGCTTCTTCCTCGTTTGTCGTTCGGCCTTGTGTTCTCTCGAGGTTTAGTGCGGTTATCATGCAGTGCACTGGCTGACGCCACCGTCAAGACGCTCTCACCGACGCCCCGACTGTTTTTGGTTACTTTATCTCGTGGCTGTTTCTCAACCCACCGCAGTTTCCTCTCTTTCGGTATTGCGTCGTCTTGTCTCTCTCCTGTATCTCATCTGTTAGCTGTGCCCCTTCAAACCTGTGTTGTTTTTTTCGCTGCGTTACATGTCAGTTGATTCCGTCACATGTTTCTCGAAACTGGCGTCACCACATTTGTGTCCGGCAGTCAATCCCTGACTTGTCACGAAACCACTTCACTAAATGATCACTGGGAGCTCCGTTCACGCCTCCGTGCAGTGCAGTCCGGCGCATTCCGGATGATGTTCGATCAGTCGCCGTACAAAGGGTCCAGAACGAGTATCTGGCCTGTTGAGTACTTCTTTCCTTGTGGGACGTACCGCTCTTGCTGAGTACCAGTTGAATGCTTGGCAACCGCTCTATTGCCCCTAAAAAGAAAAAAAGGGGTCGACGTTTCAGAAATCACGCAAGGCTGCATGTACACGAGGGCATACAAGACCTGGTGGCATTCCTGTGGCGATTCCAGGTGCAGCAGTACGATTCCTTCTCATCTGTATCTGTCCTCATGTGAGAAACTATAAAAGAAAGCGACCCTGATCTTTTTGCGCTTTGGCCGTTGGCAGTTGTCTCGCCCGCTGACTTTCTCCGCATCAAGGGGCAAGCTTAAAACGCTTGATATTAATAATCTACATGAGAGCCCCCATCTCAGCATGAAAATGATAACGCCAGAATACCATGGCAGGAAGGCCACATCTGTCCGGTGAAAGACAGCGCTCCAAGGTCAGGACGGCTACAAACGTATATTATCACAGCAAACGGAAGAAATTCATCAATTTCTCTTCATGACCCTGGCCGCATCGGTGCCCCGTCGGTGGTCTTCCCTGCTGCTAGCGTCGGCATGTCTCTGGGCGCTGGCCACCAGGATGACGCTCTGGATGTTGACCTGCTTGATCGCCATAATCTCGTCGAGAATCGTGGTGGTGGTGGCGGCGGTGCTCGAGATCAGTGCAATCCGCTGGCACGGCGGTATCAACGCGTTATCGAGGGGCCCACGCAAGATTTGAGCGTGGGTGACACACATGTGTCGGAGGGAACCGTATGTTGGAGATAGAGGGATCTTCTGGCACTAACCACTCATGAGAGTGCTACGGGAAAAACCCGGCAGCGGGGTGTCGAGGGCGGACGAGAGGCGACCGATCCCTGGAAACTTAGGTTCTAACTTTTATATGGTGGCCTCCCATTTGACGCGCGCGCGACACTTCCACTCAGTCACTGACGCCGCAGGTGCCCAATAATGGGCTCGAGAGAGACGTTCCTACAATGACTGCCAAGGCCATGGAGAAACCAAATGAGAGGCCATCCCCGCTGCATATCCCCTCGGCACTTATCCTGCCCGCGGGTGGACTGGGGTCTCGGGCTGCCGCACGAGTGAGCTAGAAAGAAGCGAGAGCCGAGGGGAGCCCGCGGGATAAAACGCTCGTTTGTCTATCTGTTTATGGGCCCATCTAGCGCCGGACAGCGAACACAACACCTTCCCGCAGCAAATCACCCACACGACGCCTCTCCTCGCGAAGCTGCCACCCGTGGCTTGCGCGTCCTCCGATTTCTGTCCCGTACCCACCAAGATGGAAGGACTGACGGCCGATTCTGACGTCCGGCTGCTTCGCTGGGTGCCCAAGATGAATGAGTACTACAACACATGGGCGCTGCTCTTCAAGGCCCACCTGGTGACAAAGACTTTGGCGGAACCGCTGGAGGAGTCGGCCCCTCCTGCCCGCCAGGCGGCCGCGCTGGACAGCTGCAAGTGCAAGGACAAAAAGGCGTTGGCCTAGCAAACCCTGGGTGTGACGGCGGAGCATCTGCGCACACTTTCGGAGGCCACCACTTCCCGAAAAGTATGTGACGCCTTGGCAGAGGCACTTCGCATCAAGACCAGCGCGCGCAAGATCCCGCTCACTCGAGAGCTCTCCACTCTTCAGATGCGCGACGGCGAGGGGCTGATGGCGTACGTCGGCCGGGAGAGGACACTGCGCTTGGAGCTCGCTGGGGCCGGTCACCCTGTGGGGGAGAACATCGCGGTCGTGCATGTGCTGGCCGGTATTCTGACAGCCTACAAGACCGTCACCACGGGTTTCTGGCGGCGGGTGCGTCCCTGAAATGGGACCAACTCCTCCCTGCGCTCCTCCCCGTAGAGGTCGAGCAGAAACAGACCGGCCGCATGGACGGGGGGGAGGCTTCCGAGTATTACAGCTCGTAGAGCCCCGGCGTCGGCCGCAATGGCATGGACCCGCGCGCTCCCTGCATCGGCACCGAAGAATGGCACGTGCTGGTACTGTCAGAAGAATTGACACCGTCTTCACGAGTGCCGCGAGCTTCGAGCGGACAAAAAGCGGCGACACGGAGGCGCCGGTGGATCTGGGCGGAACGGAGGTGGTGGTCCATCCGGGGCCGTTGACTTCACTGAGACTGTCAGCCAAGCAACCGCTGACAGCCGCGCAGATCGGTGTGGCGAAAAACACGACGTGTGGATCCTGGACTCGGGGGCGAGTGACCACACGACCAATAACTCCTCCATTCTGACGAACTATCGTCCGTACCCTGGATTTCCGTCACATTGGCCACAGGGGTGACGGCACCGGCTGCGGGAAAGAGGTCGCTGTACATCTCTTCCTCGATGGGAGTCCCGGTGACTCTGGAGGGCGTCCTGTTAGTTCCCAGTCTCGCGAACAGGCTGTTCTCCGTGCGGGCAGTGGACACGCGGTGGGGGTCGGTCCAGCTCATGGACGACCGCTGCCTCGTGTGGTCCTCCTCACAACTGGTGAGGTCGGGCCGGCCAGACTCGCAAATCCAGTACGAGGTACGATTGGTGGCACGCAGAAACCCCGCAATGGGGTCCACTGCCGATGGCCAAGCATAAAGCGACAAGGCCCGCCTCTCGCACAGTCGTTACTGCCACCTCAGCGCGGAAAATCTGCGCGTGGTGCGCTCCCTTGTCCTCCGCATGACAATCCTACAGACATCTGATGTCACCCCCATTAAGGGGGGTTCGTGCCGGCCGTGTGTCGAAGGGCAGGTGCACGCGGCGCCGTTCTCTGGGCAGTCTAGGCCCACGAATAAGCTGGAACTGGTGCACATCGACCTTGGAGGGCCTCTGTCGGCCCTTCTCGGAAAGGCGGTCCACTTAGTCACTGTCCTGGAGGATTCGACGGAATTGGCAGTGGCATCCCCCATCCACAAAAAGAGCGACGCCGGGCGGGTGGTTCAGGCCTGGATCACCCAGTGGGAGTTACAGACAGGCACGCGCGTGCGGCGGGTGCGATGCCACGGAGCGGGTGAGCTTGTATCCGAGGCCATGCAATCCTACTACGGTCAGCGCGGCACTAGCCTAGAGTCAACGGCGGCGCATACCACACATCAGAACGGGAAGGCCGAGAGCCTGAACTGGACACTGGTGGAGCACGTGCGCGCCCTATTGGCCGAGTCCGGCCTGGGCCCGGCGCTGCGGGCTGAGGACCTGATGTCGGTCGTCTACACACGAACCGTTCGCCGACAAGGGACGGCAAGGCCACCCCATTCGAACAGTTCTACGGTCGCCAACCTGACCTCGGTGAGCTCCGCTTCTGGGTCAGCCCCGCCTACGCTTTGAAGCCCAAGCTGCAGCAGCGACAGCTGGAGCCTTGGATAATGCTTGGTCGCGTCGTTCGCTACGCCGCTGTGGGTCACGCCTACCATGTGCACAATCCCGCTGCTCGCAAGTGCGTCCTGCGACGGGACGTCCTGATCGATGAGTGCCCCACGGAAAGCGTGGAGCACGAACCAGCAACGCTGACTATCCCTGTCACCGATGACGGCTCTACTGTGGTCTGCGATGACACCGACCAGTCGGTTCACTCCGCTGCGACAGTCCCAAGTCGGACGGACATCGCGCCAAGTCGGACGGACAGTGCTCAAAGAAGTTCAGACGAAGCCGCAGACATCGCGGAAGTACCGACACGTCCGTCACAGAAGGAAAAACATGTCAATTCCAACAGTTAAGTATCTGGGGGCGGGTCCCACCACGAACGAATGCGCCGGCCCAAGCGCTTCTGTGTCGAAGAGCCGATCCACGCCGGACAGGCAACCGGAACCGCCCTTACATACGAGGCTTTACAGACCGCGCCGACCACGGTGGCGGCGGCCATGGCGTGACCCGACGCCAACCTCTGGCCCGACACCTTGTGGGACGAGCTTCCGTCCCTGACGGACAGCAATGAGTGGGACCTTGTGAATCTCCCAATGGGCGCTAAGCTCACCGTAAGCCGCTGTGTGTTTGACCCGAAGCAGGACGCGGTGGGAAAACTGATACGCTGCAAGGTCCGCTTTGTCGTCTGCAGTTTCCTTTGGAGGCCTGTCGTCTAATACGACGAGGTATGGGCACCGAAACACGCCAAGGCGACCGTGCGGTCTGTTCTCGCCCTCGCCGCGGCGCGCAACATGGAACTCCACTGTGTTGACATCAAAACGGCGTACCTGCATGCGTTGTTTGACAACGACGCGTACGTGAGGCAGCCGGAGGGCTTCGAGGAGGGTGGTCTTGACCAGGTCTGTCACGTCCTATGGGCCGTGTACGGATGAAAGCAGGCTGGTCGCCTGTGAGACAGTCACCTCACGACGACGTTGGTGACGGCAGGGGCGGTGCGCGACGCTGCCGACGCTTGCCTGTTCGTGTTGCACCACTCTTTTCACGGGGACATTGCTGACCTCAAAAAAGGCGGTTGTAGAGGTCGCGGATGCAGAGTGCACGACGAAGAATAGAAATGATAGCGGATTGGCAGACGCGAAAGCCCCCCCACAATGTAATTGGCTTCGACCTTGTGTTTGACTTCTCGAAATCCAATAAGGTGCTTCGCCTGCAGGGTTGCAAAACGTGTGAATCCGAAAGTTTTCTCCATATTTCTTTGGCCAGAGCAGGTTCGAGGGACGATCTGGGTCCAAACGAAACTTCCTCGCGAGAGCTTGGGAATTTCTGAGATTTTCTCTGCTGCTGAAGTGCGTTTCCCAGCCCTGGGGCCATTTGGGCCTGGTTTGTGAGGATTCTTTCCGGAACCTGGCGATTACATTGCTCCACGTAGCCTGCATGATGATTGCAAACACTCTGCAACTGCCAATGTTTGGAGGTCAGCAATATACTCATCGTGCTACATGTTGACGTCCTACTATTGGCCGCCTGCCGCCTAGCGAGCATCAAAGCGATCAAGGAGGTCCTGGCGCCGGCCTACCAACTAAGATACCTGGGGGAGGTGGGAGATTTCCTGGGGAAGCGCATCACCCGTGATCAGGCGGGCGGCGCGCTCACTCTCGCGAGCCCAGGCCACACCCGTGCCCTCATCAAGGCCCACCGGATGGCACAGGCCATCTCCGCCAAGACGCCCGTGGTTCCAGGCGTTCCACTCATGCGCAAAGGGACGCACGTGCTCATCGAGGATGGGCCGGCCTTTGCCGAGGTCGTGGGCGTGATAAGTTATTCTGGCCACCACAAAGCGCCCGGAAATTGCATTTGACGTAGGAGTTCTTTCCCTTTACATGCACACGCCCGAGGAGGGCCACTGGCGGGCCGCGAAGCAGGTCTTGCGCTACCTCGCAGGCACGGCCGACATCGGCTTCTGTTTCGGCGGTGGCGGCGGTCTAGCAGGCGGCTGCGACGCCGACATCGGGTCAGACGTCGAGACGCGTCGGTCAACGACGGGCTGGTTGTTCTGCTGGAACGGGGAGGCGGTTTCCTGGTGCAGCCGGCGACAGCCGACTGTCTCAACATCGACAGCAGAGGCGGAGTACCTCGCCGCGGCGACCAAAACCAGACAGGCTCTGTGGTTCCGCAAGATCTTCCCGGACCTGGGCGAGCCAGTGGAGACGATCAGGATCGGTGAACACAACCAGTCCTGCCTGGCTATGATCGCCAACCGGGAAGGTACGGGACGGGCGAAACAAAAAGACGTTGCGCATCACATGGAACGGGAGAGCGTGGTGCGCGGCGAGGTGGCATTATACCACCCGCTTACGGCGGAGATGGCGGCGGACGGGTTCACCAAGCCGCTCCCGGCGACGGACTTTGCGACCTTCCGGGACCTTGTTAGCGTACGGGCCCCGCATGAAGCGGCGTGACGTGACCTGTGGCTGGGATGCGGCTGTGGGGGAGTGTTGGCTTTCCGGCTGGCAACCGCAAGCCCACCACGTTTCAGCCGGATTAAGTTCTGGGAAGATGACTTCCATTGCTTCAGTATCATGCATTGATAGTGTCGGGGGACAGGTGCGCTGTCTTTTGTTTCTCCCGCTGAGCTACGGCATTGACCCTCGGCGCTGCTCGTACCCGCGGGTGGACCAGGGTCTCGGGCTGCCGCAAGAGTATACGATAGATGGAAGCAAAAGCCGAGGGGACCCCACGAGATGAAATGTGCGTTCGTCTACCACTGTGGCCTTCCCCATTCCTGTGGTCACTCGACGTCCTCAGCGTCTCATGCATCCGGGGTTCGCCATTGCGTAAGAACCTGATGATGGCTAGCCCAACATCCCATGCTGGCGCACCCCCGGCAGCCACCAACCGGTTGACGGCCGCCGCCCACAGAGGCGCCCGCAACATGTCGCCTTAGGGAAGGATAGAGCCCAAGAGGTACCACTTGTGGTGCGCTTCATGCGGCGGGGTCACCTCCTGCTCCTCCGTTGGACGCGGCCTCCTCCCGCAGGCGAGACCCCCACTGCGCAGAGCCCGCGCGAAACCGGTCTCCGGGCGGGACGCGTCCTCCTTCCCGCATGACGTCAGTCCGTCGCGCGCTGCTTGTTTGCGCAGCGCCGCCGTATCCCCCTCCTGCGTGTCCATTTCCGCGGACCACTCTGAGTACTGCGCCAACGCCGCCGGCTGTGAACGCTCCCGCCGACTACATCCCGACGCCTCGCTCCCAGGTGCTGCGGCGCTCCGACGCGACGACTCCGGAGTCGGCGTAGCCTGCCGCGACGTTGGCCGACGTTTGGAACGCGGGGTTTGCAGAGGGGCAGAGGATTTTCCGACCGGCGCGGCGCCCCCCGCCGCGACGGCGCCGGCGGCGCCCGCAGAATCGGCGAAGCCGAGCGATGAGATGTCTGCCGACGCGTCAACGGCGAAGCCGCGCGCACCCTTCGGAAGATTGCCACCACGGCACAGCCCCGCGGCACCACGACTCCGCCCCCTCCGGCGGGTCACCCACCGCCGCCATCGGCGGCGGTGCGCCTTCGGTCTGTGACATAAGGCCGGCACCCCGGGCGTCCAGAGAAATCCGGAACCCCGACGGGGTTACCACTGCGTCCGGCCCATGGTAGTAGGCCGCCGCCGCCGCTACCGCGTCGCGTTGCTGCATCGGAGGCCTGCACGTACTGCAGGTCCGCCGGCGTACGGAGGTACTGCGGCGCCAGCTCCGGCAGGTTCACCACCGGTGGCGTCACTGCGTCCGGTATGGGGCACATTAAGCGGCCATATCAGTGAGCCATCCGAGGCACCCACTTGAACGTCGCCGCGACTTCCGTGTCCTCGCGCAAGAATATGTATCCTGCCCGAATGAACCACGACGGGAAATCCGTGCCAAACCTTACCACCTCGCGGCTGAAGAGCACGGCCAACTCTAGACCGCACTGGTGCGACGGAACCTCCCGGATGCCTCCATACAAATAGGCAGGGCGCACCTCATCGTAGAGCCGCTCTACCTCCGGCTGGATCTGTGGGTCGCCGCTCCGCGTGCAGCGGGAATGAGGTATCAGAGGCTGCGGCAGGGAAACGCCGTCCACGACGCACTCATACTGCCGCAAAACAACCGTCGCTCTTGGCGCATGGATCGGAAGGGACATCCATGCGCATGCCGTTGCAGCACAGATTGGCGCGCCGCGGGGCGCCCGTCGCCGAGGCGGTAGCGGCAGCAGCGACTCTTCCTGCCGCCCGTGTCGCCGGTCGACGCCGGCATTGGCGCGCCTGATTGGCGGCCAACTGCAGTTCGGGTGGTCGCGGCGGCGCGCACACCGGGCGTGCAGCCGCTGGTCGGCCGATGGCTGCGGGGCGAGGGTGGGTGAGCGTCTCCGTGCCGGCAACGGCCACAGTGTAGTGCATCGAACTCCCTGATGTAACTACATTTTCTACTTCAGAAGTTAATTATCTGGTTATGTAGCCCCCATGCAGTCGAATAGGGAGCCCTGCTAAGACCATTGGAGGCCTCCAAGCCAGTTTCTTTCACAGAGATCGGGACAATCTTCATGGTGAGAGGCAAGAACAGAGAAACATAATGGTATCGCTATGGCTTACAACTTGCCACAATTTTTCATGTATTGTATTGTTGCGTGAACGACAAGCCCTGTCGCGACTACCAAAAGATGCAGATTAAGCCGTAATCACAGTACGTTTGACTCCGCTCTTGATGAGTGGGTTCTCATCCGAAGAGCAGACGGTTAATCCATGACACACCGTCGGCAACTTGCGACGACCACACTTTGTGGCAGAAGTCATCCCAAGTGGCTTCCACTGAAAAGCATTGTGGGAGAAGGAAAACTTCTGCCGGATATTCATAATATTGAAACGTTTTCACATTCGGCCTTTTCCTTGTTTTTAAAATGATTCAGCTTGTGTGTGCATGGAATGGGAGCCCTTCTTGACCGCTCATCTGTGGTTCCTGCGTTTCTTTTGTAGTTGATTCACATCTTTCAACACGCCACGACGCGCGCACGATACGATGGACAGCGCACATGCATCCTGTACGCGCGAGCAGCACCTGAAGCTGGCAACGTAGGTGCCCCGCACCGCCCACTGCATCGTGTCATTCTCCCCTCTCCCATGCGTCAATCCACCCCGCTACCACATTCGCGTGCGCGTTGAGTCGGCAAGGTCCACCAGGCGGACCACCAAGACCAGGGGCCATCCACCTCTCCTCATGCCCACGACAAACCCCCTCCGTCCCCGCCGCCGACGTCCGGCAGAGGGGATGATAAAGGAGCCCACGGCGGTGGGCATCCCGTGGCTCTGCCCCACCTGGACGACACATCAGGGTCGAGGATCGCTCCACCCATGACCACAAACAGGAGCCGAGTGGGCAAGCCGCCGATACATCACTCGGGTTGGTAGCGTGTCACCACACGCCCAGCCCGCTCGACACGACTGCCCGCGTGCGGGTCGGAAAGTGGCGGGGCAGCCCGACGCCAGAGCCGCCCCGAAAGCACATCGAGCACCCCGCGGGTGCGGTCGGAGAGACGGCGCCGCCACGGAGGCCTCGATCCCTGTCTCGCCCGCCACGTCGGACACGCGCGCCACTTGTCGACGACGGCGTCCTCGGTCCCTGCCCCAACCTCGGCCAAAGGCAACAAGCACCCCCAGGTTTGCCGTCCCATCGTCGATGACCGAGCAGGCACTGACCGCGGAAACATCGCCACTCTTCACGACGGAGCGCCCGCGCCGACGGCACCCACCTCGCCGCCGAGGGTACGCGGCTGCCGGCGGATGGGCAAAGACTCGTCCCCCGCCGCTGTCGCCACGGTCCCCACAGACGGAAGCCACACCACACACCATCAGCCTACGTTGGGTCACTGCCTCCCCCCACACGCGCGGCAGCGTCAGGACCCCCCCCCCTCGGCGGCGGCGCGCAGCGCCCACCGCTCCACCAGCGACCTTGGCGGGGCGGGCGGCACCGCCGTCTGGCAGCGTGCAGGCGGCGGGCGCCCACCGTCTGGTCGGATCTCGGCACGAGTCGGGTGGCCACCGCCGCCAAAGGGGAGGGGAGCCGCCGTCGACAGGGGGGGGTGGACGACCGCACCGGCGCCCGCGGGGACGCCCCTCCGCCGCCGGCACGCAAAACGCAACCGCCGCCGCGGGCGGGGGGGAGGGGGGCGCAACGTCCGCGGCGCGGCCCTTGCGCGTCGGCCAAGCGTGGGGGGCCCCCCGCGGTGGCGCCGGGGGGGCGGGCCCACACGAGCGGCGGCGGCACACGCGCCGGAGCGCGCAGCGGGGGACGCCGCTCCGCGTGGCGACGCGGAAACGACCCGACGCGGCGCACCAGTGGCCGCCCAGCCACGTGCGGCGGCGGTGGGGGGGAGGGGGGTGGCGCGCACGCCGCACACCCCGACGGGCGTCGAGGGCGGCGGGGAAACCAACCACAGGCGCGACCGGCTGCGCCCCCGACGCGGGGCGCGCACCGCTGCCGACAAGGTCGATCCGCACGCGCGCGCGCGCGCGGCAGCGTCGCGGCTGGTGGTGGCTGCCGCGGGGGCCGGGCACCCCCTCACCCCCACCACCCCACCACCGGGCGCGGGCACGCGACCCGCTCCGCGGCGGCGGCCGCGGCGGCCACACCCGCCGACCGCCGGCGGGGCAGGGGAGCGGCGGCGGCGCGGCCGACCGAGCGCTCCCGGTCGGTGCGACGCGGGCAGCGGCGGCGCCGCAGCGCGGCGCCGTCCACCGCTGGGGCGGGGGGG
>ENA-ORXC01001072-ORXC01001072.1-marine-metagenome-genome-assembly--contig:-NODE-1072-length-17075-cov-59.628368_pt1 | contig 17075 bp, 14 predicted proteins | sample MGYA00237865_ERZ511478 | MGnify/ENA metagenome assembly ERZ511478 | reverse complement strand
AGACTCCCCCAGAAACCTATAAGTCCCAGGGCATATAACGTAAGGCTCAGGTATATATGCTCAAGGCTAAACCAGTACAAACCTATTGTAGAGAAAGCTCCTAGATAGCAGAAGAGTTTTAAAAAGAACTTTTTGTTACCCAGATAATCTGCCACTCCAGAGAGTATAGGTGATATAATTGCTACCACGAGAAAAGCAATAGCAGTGGTATAAAAAATAAGCGGACTACGACGTAACATCATCCCAAAAACCTCAATCTCTTCTATACCTGCTCCTCTAAACAGAGCACCATAAAACAATGGGAATATAGCAGATGCGATAACAAGACTGTATGTAGAGTTTGCCCAGTCATAAAATGCCCAAGCGTTTAATAACTTCTTATCACCTTTTTTGAGTTGTTCTTTCATAGCACTAAAATAAAAAAGCTGTGCGAGTGCACAGCTTTTTAAACTATATATTATTGTAAATTCTTATTTGAAACTTGTCACTCCAAACTTTGCTGCCTCTGCTCTTGCCATAGGGGCTTTTGCAGTGAGGTTTGCAATACGCGAGTCTGATGATGGGTGCGTACTTAATATTTGTGGTGGTGCTTGACCTCCACTAGCAGCTTTCATACGTTTCCATAACTCTGCAGCTTCATCTGGATTGTAACCTGCTATAGCAGCGATTACAATACCTATCTCGTCTGCCTGTGTCTCGTGACTACGTGAGAAAGGAAGCATACCCCCTACTTGTGAACCTACACCGTAAAGTTGCATTATCTGTTGTTGTTTACTTTGATCTTGTCCACTTACTGCTACTGCAGTGGCTACAGCACCATATTGCTGTAACTGCGCTGCACTCATACGTTGCGCACCGTGATCTGCAAGTGCGTGAGCAAGCTCGTGCCCCATCACCATTGCAAGACCTGTCTCAGACTGTGTGATAGGTAATATACCTGTATACACTACAATTTTTCCGCCTGGCATACACCACGCATTTACTGCTTCGTCTCTTACTAGGTTATATTCCCAGCGATAATCTTGTAAATAACCTGGCTCTCCTAGAGCTGTAAGGTAACGCTCTGCAGCTACAGCAATTTTCTCACCTACACTCTTTACCATATTTGCATCTGCCGTACCGGTGATGACATTATTTTCTGAAAGAAATGCATCATATTGTTGAAAAGCCATAGGAAACAGCTGATCGTTACTTACGAAGTTAAGTGTCTTTTTTCCTGTAAAAGGGCTCGTCTTACAAGCGCATACTAATAGTACGGTCATTATAAGAACAAATGTATTTTTAAGTTTCATTGTACTAGGGTTTGATATTCTTTATAAAAATACACAAATGTTAAATACCGCTTAGATGAAGCTCTGTAAAATCTTTCTTAATGATTAAAGCACAAGCTTTCGGGTCAAACTGCACATCTTCCATAGAAATTACTTCATTATCTAACTCTATAGTCGTAATTTCAAAAGGTAGACCTATTAAATGTATTCTAAAAGTGTCATAAGTAGTGATAAAGTCACCACGCTTATGCTGCTGTATAATCCAGTCTTTTTCTCTACCTACCATTTTAAAAGTCCGGTAACTGTAACGATCCTTTTTATAATCGTATCCATCTTGAGCATCTTCATATAATTTTGAAGCATTTTTACCAAGACCGTAATACACCTCAAGTTCTACTTGCTCTATCTCGAGCTCACCTACATATTGCTGTATAGGGTACTTAGGTAAGATAGTTCCTTCTTTTACAAACATTGGGATTTCATCTATATCTGCATCTACCCATTGCTCCTTACCTCCTTTTACAGGGGTTTTTGTCCAGTAGTTATACCATTCTCCCCTAGGTACGTACATACGTCTACCCTTTGCATTAGGTTCTAAAATAGGACATACCAGTATGTGGTGTCCAAAGATAAACTCATCTGTACGATAATGCGTTTGTGCATCTTCTTGATCAAAATATACAAGAGGCTTTAGTAAAGGGGTTCCCTTCTTTATATACTCATAAAACATTGTATATAAATATGGGAGTAACCTATATCGTAAGCTTATAAACTTACGTGCAATGTCTGTCACACCCTCATCAAAAGTCCACGGCTCTTGATCACCGTGATGACCAGAAGAGTGTGTTCTACAAAATGGATGAAAAACACCTAGCTGTATCCATCTTGCATATAGCTCACCTGTAGGTTGCTCTGCAAAGCCTCCTATATCTGTTCCGGTAAAGCTCATACCAGAGATACACATACGCTGTACCTGTATATTTGCTACCCATAGGTGCTCCCAGCTTGCGATATTATCTCCCGTCCAGCTACTTGTATAGCGCTGTGCGCCAGAGTATGCAGATCGTGTGATTACAAATGGTCTCTTAGGATAGGCAAATTTCTTAACACCCTCATAAGTGGCTCTCGCCATCTGTGTACCATAAATGTTATGTGCTTTATTATGACTACAAGGATGCCCGTCATAGTTATGTCTCACATCTGCTGGAAAAGTTTTTCCTGGAACCTCCATCACTGCAGGCTCGTTCATATCATTCCAAACACCTTTTACACCTACTTCTTGTATGAGTTCTTTAAATAATCCAGCCCACCAGTCACGTACTTCAGGGTTTGTATAATCTGGGAAGTTACATTCACCTGGCCATACCTTACCTTTCATATAAGGACCATCTGCACGTTTACAGAAATAATCATTTTCTATCCCTTCTTGATACACCCAGTAATCTTTATCTATCTTAATACCTGGGTCTATAATAACAACTGTTTTAAAGCCGTCATCTGCAAGCTCCTTTACCATACGTTTTGGATCTGGGAAGTAGTCTTTGTTCCAAGTAAAACATCTCCACCCGTCCATATAATCGATATCTAGGTAAATACCATCACAAGGTATTTTAAGTTCTCTAAACTTATTTGCTACCTCCTTTACATTACTTTCTGGAAAATAACTCCACTTACACTGGTGATAACCCAGTGCCCATAATGGTGGTAGCTCTGGCACCCCTGTTAGGTTAGTATAACTACCTACTACATCTGCCATTTCTGGACCATAAATAAAGTAGTAATTCATCTCACCACCTTGTGCCCAGAAACTTGTTACACCCATACGCTCTTGACAGAAGTCAAAAAATGTTTTAAATGTATTATCAAAAAATATCCCGTAAGCTCTCTTTTGAGTAAGACCTATATAAAAAGGAACTGACTTGTAAATAGGGTCTTGATCTTTTGCAAAGGCATACTGATCTGTCGCCCAGTTGTGTACTCTCTTTCCTCTTAGGTTTGAGTGCATAGGCTTATCACCTAGTCCATAGTAGGACTCTGCGTGTTGTGCCTTTTTACTCATTTTTACAATATTCCCTCCGTATTCAAAGCTCTCCTCAAAGTGAAAACCTAACTCATCTTCATTAATAAGATTGCCATCAGTGTCAAAAATGGAAGTTTGTAAACTATTTTTTTCTATACGGATTTTGAGCTTTGCGGTATGCACAAAATAATAGGTATCATCTTCCTTAAGTTCAAGGTGGTTGTACCCTCGTATACCATCCTCATCTATCGCATAAGAGAAGTCTGGCTCAAAAACACCTCCTGTTCCAAAGCGAAATCTAATCACACTGTCACGCAATACCGTGAGCTGGAGAATCACCTCATTTTGAGTTGTAAAATATAATATATCTGCGTCCTTCTTAAAATCAACGACTTTATTTGGAAACTGGTTGCCTTTTTGCTGCAACTCTGTATTTGTAATCATATTTCTAAAATTTGGAGATATCAAAATAAGGCTAACTCTTTGAGTTACCTCGTTAATAATTAAATACTTATTAACTCTAACGTTTTCGTACTATAATAAGCGACGTTGATTTCCGCTTTCGCGAAAATTCTATCCCATTCAATCTCTTTTAACCTTATTATTATAGCATTATTAATCTGCCTTTAATTCAAAAATCACTCCCGATAAGGGCGGTACTGTAATAGATGTACTATGTGTTTTTCCGTTCCAGCCTTCGTTTATAACAGTTAGGTCTACATTTTTATAAGCCCCTGTACCCGAAAACTCTAACGCGTCGCTATTGAAAATTTCGCGAAAGCGTCCAAAAAATGGAACTCCAATGCGGTAATCTTCTCTCGGTACTGGTGTCATATTAAACACGCACACAATAACCGTTTTGGGGTCATTACCCTTACGTATGTAACTCAGTACGGCATTCTTACTATCATCGTGAGCAATCCACTCAAAACCTTCGGGATCAAACTGCTTTTCATACAGTGTAGGTGTACTTGTATACAACCCATTTATAGCTGCAAAGGCTTTTTGCATATTGCTGTGTATCTCATAATCTAGCACATACCAGTCTAGCTGATCTTGAAAATTCCACTCTGTACCTTGTCCAAACTCGCTACCCATAAAGAGTAACTTTGCTCCGGGATGGGTATACATATATGTGTATAGTAATCTAAGATTTGCAAAGCGCTGCCACTCATCACCAGGCATACGTCCTAATATAGAACCCTTACCGTATACTACCTCATCGTGTGATAATGGTAGCATAAAGTTTTCTGTAAAACCATAGGTCATTGAGAAGGAAATCTCATTGTGATGGTGATTTCTGTAAATAGTATCTCTCTTAAAGTAGTTAAGTGTATCGTGCATCCACCCCATCATCCATTTCATACCAAAGCCTAGGCCTCCAGAAAATACAGGCTTGCTCACCATAGGAAAACTAGTAGACTCCTCTGCTATAATCTGAATATCTGGAAAAGCGCCGTAGAGCGCCTCGTTGAGTTCTTTTAGCAAAGAGATGACGGCTAGGTTTTCTCTACCTCCCTGATCATTAGGCTCCCACTCTCCATCTTCCCTACTATAATCTAGATATAGCATAGATGCCACAGCATCTACCCTGAGCCCATCTACGTGGTATTGCTCTAGCCAGAACATTGCGTTACTTATGAGAAAACTACGTACCTCGTTGCGTTCATAATTAAAGATGAGTGATTTCCAGTCTTGATGATATCCTTTTTTTCTATCTGGATGCTCGTAACAGGCTGTCCCGTCAAAGTTACCCAGCCCGTGCGGATCTTCTGGAAAATGTGATGGCACCCAGTCTAAAATTACACCAATATCACTTGCGTGCAAGGCATCAATAAGTGTCATTAATTCTTCTGGATATCCAAATCTTGAGGTAGGTGCAAAATAACCAGTTACTTGATATCCCCAGCTAGGGTCATATGGATACTCCATAATAGGCATAAACTCTACGTGTGTAAAATTTAGCTTTTTTACATAGTCTACAAGTGTTGTTGCTAGCTCTGAGTAACTCAGGCTGCGATTACCCTCTTCTTGCTTGCGACGCCAGGAGCCCAGGTGTAGCTCATAAACAGAAATAGGCGCATCTAGGCCGTTGTGTTTATGGCGCTTGTCCATCCACTTTTTATCCTTCCAGGTGTGGTTTGTTTTATAAACTACAGATGCTGTTTGTGGAGGATGCTCTGCTCTACGTGCATAAGGGTCTGCCTTTTCTGTTACAACGCCGTTGTGCGTAGCGTGAATTTTATATTTGTATAACTCTCCGTGGCCGATATCTGGTATAAAGCCTTCCCAAATACCGCTACTATCCCAGCGCACGTTAAGCTTATGCTCTCCATCTTGCCAGTGATTAAAATTTCCTACTACAGATACTTGTTGAGCACTAGGTGCCCATACTGCAAAGTAGGTTCCTTTTACACCGGCTTTCTCGCAAATGTGACTCCCTAGTTTTTCATATAGTTTGTAATGCTTACCAGATTTGAATAGATCAACATCAAAATCTGTAAGTAAGCTATGTGATAGTACGTTGCTCATTAAATAATAGTTCCAGAAGGTATGGTAGCTCCGTTTCTAATCACAACAATACCGTCACGCACCACGTAAGTATCTGTCTCTATATCCTTGAGGTGCTTGCCACCAGTGATGCGCACATCGTCACCTATTTTTGCATTTTTATCTACAATACAATTTGTAAGAAAGCAGCGATCACCTATCCCTACGTGAGGTACTCCCTTTGCTCTGGCTTGGTTTATTTCTTCTAGGTCTAAAAATCTATTACTTCCCATCACATAACAACTCTCTAAAACAGTGCCTTTTCCTATACGTGATCGTATACCTATAATAGAGTTCTCAATACGGCTGCCGTGCACGATACTCCCTTCTGCCACGATAGATTTTTCAAGTGTAGTTCCAGAGATTTTTGTGGGAGGTAATACACGAGGTCGTGTAAGGATGTTTTGCCCTTTGTTAAATAAATTAAACTTTGGTAAATCTGATGTGAGATCAATGTTTGCTTCAAAAAATGAATCTATATTTCCTATATCTGTCCAGTATCCCTCGTAGGCATAACTTAGCACCTTGTGATTCTCTATAGACTGAGGAATGATTTCTTTACCAAAATCATTTGTATCTGTTCCCTCTAGCAACTCGATAAGTAAATCTTTATTAAAGATATAAATACCCATAGAGGCAAGGTAGTGTTTACCTTGTGCTGCCATAGCATCTGAGACTGGTGACTCCCAGTCTGGAAGTAGATCTGCAGATGGTTTTTCTATAAAGGATGCTATGGTATTGTCTTCGGCAGTTTTAAGAATCCCAAAAGAAGTAGCGTCTTTTGCATTAACAGGTAGTGATGCGATACTAATCTTTGCATCTGCTTCTATATGCGCCTCAAGCATAGCATTAAAATCCATCTGGTACAGCTGGTCACCAGAGAGTATCATTATATACTCAGACTCGTACCCTTTAAAATGGTGTAGACTCTGCCTTACCGCATCTGCAGTACCTTGAAACCAACCTTTATTATGTGGTGTTTGTTCTGCTGCAAGTATATCTACAAAGGCCTCAGAAAAGTAAGAAAACTGATAGGTATGTTTGATATGCTTGTTAAGCGATGCAGAGTTAAACTGCGTGAGCACAAACATTCTCTTTATATTAGAATTTATACAGTTTGAGATAGGGATATCTACAAGACGATATTTACCAGCAATAGGAACAGCTGGCTTTGATCGCTCTGCCGTGAGAGGATATAACCTTGTACCTTGACCGCCTCCTAATATGATTGCTACTACTTTTTTATTCATTTTCTACTGTTTTTTGAGGTTGGATTATAGACTATTACTTGATGACCTTATGAAGAGGCCTTTTTTATTTCTTTTTGGCATTAGTACTTGTTGTTACTACCGCCTTTGGTTTTAACTCATCATAGAGATTTACATAAGTACCAGCAGCATTTTCCCAGCTATGATCTATCTCCATCATTTGCTTTTGGTTTGCCTTAAACTGTTTCTCACTTTTATAAAAAACCTCTGCTCTACCTATGCTGTAAACTACATCAAAAACAGATGTCTGGTCGTGACAGATACCGTGACCGCCATCACCTATATCTACCACCGTATCTTTAAGTCCTCCAGTACGTCTTACTATAGGCAAACAGCCATAACGCAAGCTATAGAGCTGGTTGAGGCCACAAGGCTCTACCCTACTAGGCATTAAAAGAAAATCTGCTCCGGCATAAACCTGATGTGACATACGCTCCTCATACCCTATGTATGCGTTAAATCTGCCTTTATGCGTGTGCTGTAACTGCTCTAGCTGTCCCTCTACCTCTGGTGCCCCACTTCCTAATAATATGATGTTTATATCATACTCTTTAAGCGCTTGGTTAATAATTTCTGGCAGCAGGTCTGCTCCCTTTTCCCATACAAGCCTACCTATAAAACCAAAAAGCGGTTTTGAGGCATCAAGTCCAAACTCTTTGCACAGGGCCTCTTTATTTGCCTTTCTACCGGCAGCTCTGGTACGTATGGTATAGTTTTTAACTAAATATTCGTCTGTTTTGGGATCCCAAGTTTCGGCATCTATGCCATTGAGGATACCTACGCATTTTTGTGACTCGCTTCTTAGTAAACCTTCCAGCCCATTTGCCTGCTCCTTTAATTCTTCCATATATGATGGAGAAACCGTGTTTACTCTCCAAGCGCATTTTATCGCAGCGGCCAGAGGATTAATCTGCCCATACCAGTCGAGGAGCCCATACCTGCTTTCGCGAAAGCGTGGTAACATCGTAACACCACTTTTATCAAAATTACCTTGATACTGGGCATTATGTATGGAGAGCACTGTAGGGACAGACATTAACTTGTCAAACTCTGGGCAATACTGCATCATAAACGGTATAAAACCTGTGTGATGATCGTGGCAGTGTACCACTTCTGGTAAGTTCTCAAAGGTGAGTATCCATTGCAAAGCCACACGCTGAAAGGCAATAAAACGCAGCGCATCATCCGGATGACCATACACCCCAGCCCTATCTGTAAGACCTTGCACACGTATCACAAATAGCGGGAAGCCCAACTCATTATCTACATCTATAACCTCTGCAAAGTAAGTTGTACCATCTACTACAAGTTGATGTGTAAAAACCACCCTACCGGTAGCGCGCTCCACCCACTTTGTTTTATAATAAGGCATAATGACGGCCGCCTTGTGGCCTATACGGTTTTGATATTTGGGAAGTGCTCCCACAACATCTGCAAGACCTCCTACTTTTGCAACAGGATAACACTCGGCGCTTACGTGAAGTATTTTCATAGATAGTTGATAATAGTCTTGTTAAATTTAACGTAAGTATTTAATCTACAGGCATCCTTTGCAATAAAAAATGGTTAAAAAAGCCAATCTTTTGCAATTTCTACGCTTTCGCGAAAGCGCACACCCCCACAGCCCGTTCTCATACCGTAATTTTTAGAGTATCTTAACGACTCACTCCTTACGATTACAGTAACTTTACATTAAAAAGAACATACGATGAAAAAGATATTTATTTTAATGGCATTTGCAGCACTATTTACCAGCTGTAAAGGATCTGCCCAGGAGACCAAAAAAGAAACTTTTGAGGTAACTAAAACAGACGCCGAATGGAAAGCGCAACTTACACAAGAACAATATTATGTACTACGCCAGGCGGGTACAGAACGTCCAGGCTCTAGCCCACTTAACTATATAAAGGAGGCAGGTACCTTTCACTGTGCTGCGTGTGATACACCACTTTTTAAAACAGCACATAAATTTGACAGTGGTACAGGCTGGCCTAGTTTTGATAGAGGTATAGAAGGTAACATAGCTTACAGTACAGACCGCAATCTAGGTTATACCAGAACAGAAGAGCATTGTGCTACGTGCGGAGGTCACTTAGGTCACGTTTTTAACGATGGGCCAAAAGCAACTACCGGAAAAAGACATTGTATAAATGGAGATGCACTTGTATTTGTACCTTCATCAAAATAAAAAATATGGCATACCCTATACAAAAAACAGAAGCCGAGTGGCTTGAAGAATTAGGCCCAGAACGCTACCGCATTTTACGTGAGAAAGGCACAGAGCGAGCTTTTACAGGTACTTATAATTTACATAATGAAGAAGGTGCCTATCATTGTGGTGCTTGCGACCAGAAGTTATTTGAAAGTGCAAGTAAATTTGACAGTGGTTGTGGGTGGCCTAGCTTTGATGAGTCTATACCTGGTACGGTAGAGTATGTACGTGATACCACACACGGTATGATACGTACAGAGATTTTATGTTCAAACTGTGGCTCACACCTAGGTCACGTTTTTGATGATGGACCTACAGCAAGCGGGCAGCGCTATTGTGTAAACTCATTGAGCATAGATTTTGAAAAATAGCACTCTAAGTAAATGAACTTAAATTAATAAAAAACCGAAGGTAAAAGCTTCGGTTTTTGTGTTTTATATATGACGGGATAATCCGTATTTTTGATCTCCAATAATTAGACTTAAAAAATTCTAGATATGAGCAAATATGATGTAATCGTTTTAGGAAGTGGTCCAGGCGGATATGTAACAGCAATACGTGCAAGCCAGTTAGGCTTAAAAACGGCGGTTGTTGAAAAAGAAAGCCTAGGAGGCGTTTGTTTGAACTGGGGATGTATCCCTACAAAAGCACTTCTTAAAAGTGCTCAGGTTTTTGAATACCTAAATCACGCAGAAGATTATGGTCTTAAAGCAACAGGTGTAGATAAAGACTTTACAGCAGTTGTAAAACGTAGTCGTGGTGTTGCAGAAGGAATGAGCAAAGGTGTTCAGTTCTTAATGAAGAAAAATAAAATAGACGTCATCAATGGTTTTGGAAAAATAAAGCCAGGTAAAAAGATAGATGTAGACGGTAAAGAATATAGCGCAGACCATATTATCATCGCAACAGGAGCTCGCTCACGTGAGTTACCTAACCTTAAACAAGATGGTGAGACGGTAATAGGATACCGCGAGGCAATGACACTTAAGGAGCAACCTAAATCTATGATTGTTGTAGGTTCTGGAGCAATAGGTGTTGAGTTTGCAAGCTTTTATAACTCAATGGGTACAGAGGTTACAATTGTAGAGTATATGCCTCACGTTGTACCAGTAGAGGATGAGGATGTGTCAAAACAATTTGAACGCTCTCTTAAAAAAGCGGGTGTAAAAGTAATGACAGGATCATCTGTAGAGAAGGTAGAAAAAACTAAATCTGGAGTAAAAGCAACTGTAAAGACTAAAAAAGGAGAAGAAACACTAGAGGCAGATATCGTTCTTAGTGCTGTAGGTATTAAAACTAATATCGAGAATATAGGACTAGAAGATGTAGGCATCGTTACAGATAAAGATAAGATCATTGTAAACGACTGGTACCAGACTAATATGCCAGGTTACTACGCAATAGGTGATGTAACTCCTGGACCTGCACTCGCACACGTTGCCTCTGCAGAAGGGATTACTTGTGTTGAAAAAATCGCAGGTATGCACGCCGAAAAAATAGACTACTCAAACATCCCAGGATGTACTTATGCATCACCAGAGATTGCATCTGTAGGAATGACAGAAAAGCAAGCAAAAGAAGCTGGTTACGAACTTAAAGTGGGTAAATTCCCATTCTCTGCTTCTGGTAAAGCAAGTGCTTCTGGTGCAAAAGACGGGTTTGTAAAAGTAATCTTTGACGCAAAGTATGGAGAGTGGCTAGGATGCCATATGATAGGAGCTGGTGTAACAGATATGATTGCAGAGGCTGTACTAGGTCGTAAACTAGAAACTACAGGTCACGAAGTACTTAAAACCATTCACCCACACCCTACTATGAGTGAGGCTGTGATGGAAGCCGTGGCAGATGCTTATGATGAAGTAATTCACCTATAAGCTTCTTACATTAAGAACATAAAAAAAGCCTCGCATTGCGAGGCTTTTTTTATGCTATACTAACTGGATTGTTATTGCTCCATTAAGAAATTCTCTATTGCAAGATTGTAGCTTTTAAGCCCAAAACCTACAATGATACCCTTAGCATATTTAGATAAGTATGAGTGATGTCTAAACTCCTCTCTCGCAAAAGTATTTGAGATATGCACCTCTATCACCGGTATAGAGATAGACGCCACAGCATCTCCTAGGCCCACAGAAGTATGTGTATAAGCCGCTCCATTAAGCACTACCCCATCAAAGCTTTCATTTGCCTCGTGCAATTTTGAGATAAGCTCACCCTCTATATTACTTTGATAATAACTAAGCTCAGTATCCTTATACTTAAACTGTAATTGCGTAAAATAATCTTCAAAAGTTTCAGAACCGTAAATTTCTGGTTCGCGCTTCCCTAGCATATTAAGATTAGGGCCGTTTATTATAAGAATTTTCATAAAATATGATTGTGATATACGCTTTCGCGAAAGCATAAAAATACAGAATTTAGAAATTACAATTTGTGTAACAATAGTTGTATTTTCACTTGCGTGAAATGGGAGACCGCAATAACTAATTATAAGAATTATCTACGCATAGAGCGTGGCCTGTCTGACAATACTATAGACAATTATGCCCGTGATCTAAAAAAGCTCACGCGCTACCTTGAGCAACTAGAAAACTCCATAAACCCGTTGCAAATTACTCGCGAAGACCTTCAAGAGTTTATTTATACTATCGCAAAAGAAGTACAAGCAAGATCACAAGCACGTGTTATCTCTGGTCTTAAAGGTTTTTTTAATTATCTAGTTTTTGAAGATTATCGCACAGATAACCCTATAGATCTTATAGAATCGCCAAAAATAGGTCGCAAGCTACCAGATACCTTATCTGAAGAAGAAATAGATGCTCTTATAGATGCCATAGACCTAGGTAAACCTCAAGGAGAACGCAATAGAGCAATGCTAGAGACGCTCTATTCTTGCGGGCTACGTGTGACAGAGCTTATCTCTCTTAAACTTTCTGATCTATACTTTGAAGAAGGTTTTATAAACGTTGTAGGTAAAGGAGATAAGCAACGTTTTGTCCCCATAAGCGAGCATACCCAGAAGTATATTAATATCTATCGTAATGAATTGCGCAATCACATAGATGTAAAACCGGAGCACGTAGATATTTTATTTTTAAATAGACGTGGGAGACAGCTCACCAGGGCAATGATTTTTACCATTATAAAAGATCTTGCGGTCAAGGCGGGTATAAAGAAAAATATAAGTCCGCATACGTTTAGACACAGCTTTGCTACGCACTTGTTACAAAATGGCGCCGACTTGAGAAGCATACAGCAAATGCTAGGTCACGAGAGTATCACCACCACAGAAATCTATATGCACGTAGACCGTAATGACCTCGCCCGTGAGATGGCAAAATTTCACCCACGTGGTAAAGAATAGCTAGAATTAGCAGTTATATTATATGATATGAAAGAGGTTTTATTACGCTTTCGCGAAAGCGTACTTAAAACTAGTCTACAAGCATAAGTTCTTCTTGTCGTCCAGAGACGTATCTAAAACCGTCTTCGCCCCAAAAGCCTGCTTCTTCTAGCATAATTCGTATGTCTTTATTCCACTCTGGTATTTTTACTGTCGTATTAAGCTCTATGGCGTAGCCCGTATTTTCATAAAGCGGATAATCTCCCGTACCTGGCACACCTCCTTGAGAATCCCACATACCTATAGTAGGGCCTGCAGCGTGACCATACATCCCTAGCGGATGCGTATAAATAGATGGTCTCAAGCCTGCTTCTTTACCTTCTTTAAGTGCGGCGAGTAAAATCTCGTTACCAGATCTACCCGTTTCAAAATTTGAGGTAAGTATGTCTTGTATCTTATTACCGTCTTTAAAAGCTTTTATTAAGAAGTCTGGCGCTTTTGTCTCACCGTCTTTTGGCACATAAGCGTGCTGCTGGCAGTCTGTATTAAGACGTAAGTAAGTGATCCCAAAATCACAGTGTATTAAATCTCCCTTTTGTATAATCTTACCCTCTGGCCTGTTTGAGAAAGAAACGATGTGACTCTCTAGCTTTTCTTCTGAGCGCTGTATATCTACCGTAGGGTGAAACCAGGTCTCAAGTCCCATATCTGTTACGCGCTGTCTTAAATACCACACCACATCATCTGTACTAGTTACGCCTGGCGTTATGACCTTTGCGCTAAAGGCATCTTTTATTATATCGTGGGTGATATCTACTAGCTGCTCAAAGTAGCCTACCTCTAGCGCAGTACGAGTTTCTAACCAGCCTACGGCTAGCTGCTCTGCAGATACTACTTTTGCTTGTTGTGCAGGAGTTAGTCTACTTATAAAAGCATCATAATCTGTTTTTACAACACCATCTGCCAGCCCATAATTATCTGAGTAGTTGAGACCTATTTTAGAAGGGCTACGCTTTTCTATAATCTCTAGTAGTCGCTGCCACTGGTCTGGTTGCTTTTCTTTATCCCAAGCAGAGATAATATTTTTACCCACATTATAACGAGCTACTGCTAGTTTTTCTATCGTGTTTGCCTCTTTATCTCTGTAAAAAACTAAGATTGTTCTCCTACGGGCGTTGAGCCAAGTAGATGGTAACATTGTTTTAAGTACTGGATCTTCATTATACTCCCTAGAGATAACCACCCACATATCTATATCTGCACGATCCATAAGCTTAGGGAGTAAGTTATTAAACCTATCTGCCAGCACCTCATCTATTACAGTTGCTCTATCTCTTTCTGATAAAACCTGACTGGTGCTAATGGTTGTTATAAATAAAAGGGCGAGTACTATTAATCTTCTCATAAGGTGATCTGTTTTATGGACTTAAATGTACTAAAAACAAAAAGGAGCATTTTAAAAAAAATGCTCCTTTTTATAAACTTAGATTAATAAATACTATTTACCATCGTCATCTTTATTCTTTTTACGCTTTTTCTTTTTGCGCTTCTCTTGTCTTTTCTCTTTATCGTATTTCTTTTTTTCTTTACCAAACTCCTCTTCGGTAAGGATTTTTTCTACTTGCTCTTCTGTAAATACTTCTTTTAAAGAGTTTTCAAATTTTTTGCGTTCTGCATTAATAAGCTCTCTTTTTGCATCAAATTTGAGATTCTCATCATACCCTATATTTACAGTAGCTGTATAATAATCTTTGAGGTAACTTTTAAGTACTTCTTTTGTAAAGACATCTATATCTAGTATTTCTTGATACATATCTGCACGTTCTATACTAAGTAAATTTACGTCTGGTTTTTCTGGTTCTCCAGCGTCTTGCTGTCTTGCGGGTGGTGAGTATCCACGTTGTCCTCTCTGTATGCTCCCGAGGTTTTGCGCGTATATGGTAGACGAGCCAGCGATTAAAAAGATAAGTGCGAATAAACGAAAATTCATTGTTCTATATTTTTTGCAAATATGCATATTTATTTTTTCTTTTCTCTTTTCAATAATGATGCCTAACTATTTCTAATCCTTAATTACATCTAAAATTTCTGGTAAAATAGTAAGTGCCGTGAGTGCAATAGCACCCCCTAGATTTTTGTGCTCTGCGGCTTTTGCTTGCTTGCGTTGTGCTCTTTGTGCTTGTCTCTCCTCTTTTGGGGTTGTTGGAACTTTGGCTACCTCGACTTCTTGTACCATAAGATTTGTCTCACTTACTTTTTTATAAACGCTAGTAACAGATTTTGCTTGCGCTGGCTCTTGATGTACGCCACTACCACGTATCATTATCACATTACTCACTACATCTTCATCATAATTTGCTTCTGTAAGATCATATGCCAGAGCTATACCATCTGCCTTACTAACCTCTTTAAATGAGCCAGAAAACAGCTTCTCTACTCCTTCCTCTATCACTTTGCCTACGCTTACCTCTGTAAACGGTAATACAACTGCACTTACAGCACCATAAGTTCCTATAGCAATTTTATCTTCTGGCTCAAGTCTCTTTGTGAGTAATTTTACACCTTGCTCAATATAAAATTTGTGATCTTGATGTATACCTGCACTGCCTGTCTCTACTAGTATATAAATCTGAACCGGATCGTCTGCCGGGTAATTATCTGCCGCATAGGTTATTAATTGTTCGGCCTTGAGTACAGTTGTTTGGGTTTGATCTTGAGTCTGCGCAGTCATTTGCATCATTACAAAAAGAACTACTGCCTGTGCTAGATATTTCATACTTGCTTGGTTTTAAATTCAGTATAAACTTATCTCAAATGTGATTTACACCCTATTAATAATGAGTAAACGAGCCTAGGTGGTGAGTAAAGTGGTGTGAATGTGATTACGCTTTCGCGAAAGCGTACTTAAAACCTATATCGTATCCAGATACTTTGTTAAGGTCTGACCTCGCTGAATTTTACCTGTATTAGTACGTTGAAATTGAGGAGTATAAATAATTTTACGAGGAAACTCATAAGGCTTAAACACCTTCATATCTTCCTCATTTATATCAAGTTCATAAGGTTGCTCTTGCTCTACAAAAAGAACTAGCTGTTCTCCCAGGCGATCATCTGGCATACCAGTGATGAAGTATGGCACATCAATAAAGCTTGCAAGTTTTGCCTCTATCTGTTCTGGATGTAGCTTCACCCCGCCACTATTTATAACATTATCTATACGACCTAGCCAAATAAATTTTTTATAGGTAACAATCCTTATAATATCGTTAGTAACTACAGGGTCTGTACTTACATAAGGTGCTTTTATAACTAAACAACTGCGCTCATCTGCCTCAATGGTTACTTTATCTAACACCTTAAATGGTATAAGGCTGTCTTTATTCTTTTTTGAATTAACACGTCTAGCGGCTATATGAGTTACGGTCTCTGTCATACCATAAGTCTCATAGATCTTAGTAGCAAGCCCCTGTACTCTCTGTTTTAATGCGGGAGAGATAGCGCCACCTCCTACAATAAGTTTTGAAAGCAAATGCAGCCTAGATAAAGAGTTATCTAGTTGAAAAGGTGTCATTGCACAAAAATCATATCTCCTATATATATTATCTAATGGATTTGATTTAGGCTGTGCCATATCAATACGCCAGCCTAAAACCATTGCTCTCACAAGCATCATTTTACCAGCTATGTAGTGAGCAGGTAGACATAGTAGCGCGGTGGTCTTTTCATACACATCAAAGTGCTTTGCCGTAGCTTTTGCACTATTTATCATATGAGACTTTGCTATTTTAATAGGCTTAGGATCTCCAGTAGATCCAGAAGTTTGTACCGTTACATACTTCTTCTTGTCTAGCCATTCTAGTAAAAACTCACCTACAGACTCCTCATAAGGTTCTCCTTCTTTTATAAAACCATAGGCTTGGGCTTTAAGCGTAGCCTTAGTATGAGAAGATCCGTTAAGTTTAAACTTAGGGTGCAAAAATTTATGTCTATCTGTTGCATATAACATATGCATTAAAAATAAGTCTTACTTGTAAAATATAAGTTAGTAAGATGTAAACCTTATATTAAATTATGAAATAGTAGTGGCTGGTGGATGCACTGCACCTGTTAATTTTTCTTTCCAGTTAGACCATTTGTATTTTTTTGCTAAAATGAGTAGAAATATAGGGTAGACTATAAGTACCGGTAACACGAGCTCGATACCCGTATCTGCCTGCCCTACAGATTTAAAAATAGCATCTGTTTGTAACGCTGAGTACTCATAGGTGAGTAGTGTTGCTGCTAGTAAATTATTACCAAAATGAAAACCTAGAGCTAGCTCCATACCATCATCCATAAGTGTCATTATACCTAATAGTAAGCCTGTACCTATATAAAACACCATAGTGATAGGTCCTAACTCTGCCACTTC
>ENA-ORXC01001070-ORXC01001070.1-marine-metagenome-genome-assembly--contig:-NODE-1070-length-17091-cov-3.666863_pt1 | contig 17091 bp, 11 predicted proteins | sample MGYA00237865_ERZ511478 | MGnify/ENA metagenome assembly ERZ511478 | reverse complement strand
TCGAAGGGCAGGCGGGTCGAGTGGGCCGGGCCGATGGTCATGGCGGCGGCATTGGCGATCACCCGCGCGCGCGCCTGCGCATCGCCGCACCACCACGTCGCGACATTGGGCATCGAGAGCGGCCTGTCATACAGGCGCCGGTGCAGGCTGGGCAGGAAGGCGAGGAAGGCGCGACTCTGAAGGATGCCGGTGCCCAGCGCGTTGACGGTGGTGACATGCCCCTGCCGCACCGCCTCCAGCAAGCCGCCGACCCCCGCCTGGGACCCGCCGTCGAGTTCCAGCGGGTCGGCCTGGGCCGCATCCATCCGCCGCCACAGCACGTCGATGGGGCGCAGGCCCGCGACGGTGCGCAGCATCAGCCGCCCGTTCTCGGTCGCCAGATCCTCGCCCTCCAGCAGCAGCATCCCCAGATAGCGGGCGATGTAGGCGTGCTCGAAATACGTCTCGGTATCGGGACCGGAGGACAGCAGGCCGATGCGCCGGGTCGAATCCTTGCGCATGCCGTAGAGCGTGTCGCGGAATTCGCGGAAGAACGGCGCGAGTTTCTTCACGTTGGCCGTCAGGGTCGTTTCCGAGAAGACGCGCGTGGTCGCGACCCGGTTCTCGATGGCGAAGCCCGCCCCGGCAGGGGTATCCGTGCGGTCGCTCAGCACCCACCAGCGCCCGTCCGGCCCGCGCCCGATCTCGAACGCGATGAAGTCGAGGTAGTGGCCCGAGGGGGGTGGCACGCCGACGAGGGGGCGCAGCCATTCGGGATTGCCCGCGACCAGTTCGGCGGGCAGATGCCCGACCTTCACCAGCGAATTCTCGCCGTAGAGATCCGCGACGATCCATTCCAGCAGGTCCGCGCGCTCGATCAGGCTGGCGGAGATATGCGCGAATTCCGCCTCGTCGATCAGCACGGGGATGTGGCTCAGGGGCCAGTCCCGCTCGCTCGCCGCACCCTCCTCGTAGTGGCGGAAGAACACGCCCGCATCGCGCAGGTACTGGTCGCCGCGCAGGAAATCCTGCCTCAGCCCCTCCGGCGAACGGGCGGCAAGGTGGTGGATCAGGGGCAGCCAGACGGGGCGGATGGTGCCGTCCGCGTCCAGCAACTCGTCCGGTGCGCCCGCCTTGAGGGTATAGTTGCGCAGCAAGGCCCCGATCGCGTCGCTATCGGCTGCGGGGGCGTGCGTCATGGGTTCTCTACAATCCTGCGGGTCTGCGTAAGTCGAGGGTCAGCGGAAAAGCCCGGTGCGGCGTCTCATGCGTGGCCTCATACGCTCCCACTGTATGCCCGTGATGCTGGAACCGCGCAAGCCTGCGGGACTCCGCCTCGTTGCCGTTGACGGGGAACGTCTCGTGGCTCAATCCTCCCGGATGCGCGACGTGATAGATGCACCCGCCGAGGGCCTTGCCTGTCCATTCATCGTAGATGTCGAAGGTTAGCGGGGCGTCAACCGGCAGGACGGGGTGCAGGGAGAGGGGCGGCTTCCACGCCTTGTAGCGGACCCCTGCGACCGATTCGCCGTTGCGGCCGGTCGGTTGCAGCGGCACGGGGCGACCGTTGCACATCACCGAATAGCGCGCCGGATCGGCGGCGGACAGCGTGACCTGCACGCGCTCGGACGAGCTGTCGGTGTAGCGCACGGTGCCGCCGATGGCCCCCGTCTCGCCCAGCACGTGCCACGGCTCCAGCGCCTGACGCACCTCCAGCTTCATCCCCTCGTAGGCGACCTCGCCGCAGAACGGGAATCGGAATTCGGCCTGCGCCTCGTACCATTCGGGGCGCAGATCGAACCCGTGCTGGCCCAGATCGCCGATCACGTCGAGGAAATCGGCCCAGACGTAATGCGGCAGCATGAAGCGGTCGTTCAGCGCCGTGCCCCAGCGCGTGAACTCGCCCTTGATCGGGTCGTTCCACAGCCGCGCGATGATGGCGCGGATCAGCAGTTGCTGCGCAAGGCTCATGCGCGGATCGGGCGGCATCTCGAAGCCCCGGAACTCGACCAGACCCAGCCGCCCGGTGGGACCGTCGGGCGAGTACAGCTTGTCGATGCAGATTTCGGCGCGGTGGGTGTTGCCGGTCACGTCGATCAGCAGGTTGCGGAACAGGCGGTCGACCAGCCACGGGGGCGGCGCTTCGCCTTCGCCCGGGCGCGGCACCTGCGCCATCGCGATTTCGAGTTCGTAGAGCGCATCCATCCGCCCCTCGTCGATGCGCGGGGCCTGACTCGTCGGGCCGATGAACATGCCGGAGAACAGGTAGGACAGGGACGGGTGCCGCTGCCAGTAGAGGATCAGGCTCGCCAGCAGGTCGGGGCGGCGCAGGAACGGGCTGTCGAGCGGGGTCGCGCCCCCGACGACGACGTGATTGCCGCCCCCGGTGCCGGTGTGCCGCCCGTCGACCATGAACTTGTCGGCCCCGAGGCGGCATTGCCGCGCGTCCTCGTACACCCCTTCGGTGATCGCGACACATTCGTCCCATGTCGCCGCCGGATGCACGTTCACCTCCAGCACGCCGGGGTCGGGCGCGATGCGCAGCACGTTGACGCGGGGGTCGTGCGGGGGTGCGTAGCCCTCGATATGGATGGGCAGGTTCAGGTCGCGCGCCGCATCCTCCGCCGCCGCCACGAGGTCGAGATAATCCTCGATATCCTCGACGGGCGGCATGAAGATGCACAGGCGGCCATCGCGCGGCTCGACCGAGATGGCGGTGCGGACCTCGCCGCCGACCTCGCCGATCTTCTGCTCGACCCGCTCCTGCACCTCGCCCCCGCCGGTGAAGGAGGCGCGGGCCTGCTCGCGCTCGGCCCGTTTCGCCTCGGGCGTGCCGTCACGCTCCTGACCCACGCGGCGGCGTTCGTAGTCGGGCAGGTCGCCGCGCGGCACGGTCGGGTCGGCGGTGTAGACATGCGGGAAATCGCCCTCGGGCAGGTGCGGCAGCGACCCCAGCGGCAGGCGGTAGCCGACGGGGCTGTCCCCCGGCACCAGATAGATATGCCCGCGCCGCGAGGTCCAGCGCTCCGACCGCCATTTCGTGCCGGTCGCCTTCGCCTGCCACGCCTGCACCGGCAGGATGTAGCCGGACGGTTCGGTCAGGCCGCGCGCGAAGACCCGGGCGATGCGGTTGCGCTCCTCCGGATCGGCGAGTTTCGAGTTTTCGGGGGTCACGTTCTCGGGCAGGTTGCCTTCCTTGACGATCCACTCGGCGGGGTCCTCGAAGGCGGGCAGCACCATGTCCGGCTCCACCCCCAGCGTTCCGGCCATGGTGGTCAGCAGGGCCTGCGCATCGTCCTTGCCCACACCGGTTTCGGCATCCTCCCGGGCGACGAGATCGGCATTGCGCCAGATCGGCTTGCCGTCTTTCCGCCAGTACAGCGACAGGGTCCAGCGGGGCAGCGTCTCGCCCGGATACCACTTGCCCTGCCCGTAATGCAGGAAGCCGCCGGGGGCGAAGCGGTCGCGCAGTTTGCGGATCATCTTGTCCGCCAGCGCCCGTTTCGCGGGACCGACCGCGCCGGAATTCCACTCCTCGCTCTCGAAATCGTCGATGGACACGAAGGTCGGCTCGCCGCCCATGGTCAGGCGCACGTCGCCCTCCTCCAGCGCCGCATCGACCTTGTGGCCCAGCGCGTCGAGCGCCTGCCACGATTCCTCCGAGAACGGTTTGGTGATGCGCGGGTGTTCGGCCACGCGGGTGACGTTCATCTCGAAGTTGAAATCCACCTCGGCGAAGCTGGCGACCCCGGCGATGGGGGCGGCATTGGCGTAATGGGGCGTGGCGGCCAGCGGAATATGGCTCTCCCCCGCCAGCAACCCGGATGTCGAATCGAGGCCGACCCAGCCCGCGCCGGGCAGGTACACTTCGGTCCAGGCGTGCAGATCGGTGAAATCCACCTGCGTCCCCGACGGCCCGTCGAGCGCGTCGAGATCGGGTTTGAGCTGGATCAGGTACCCCGACACGAACCGCGCCGCGAAGCCCAGATTGCGCAGCGTCTGGATCAGCAACCACGCCGAATCGCGGCACGAGGCCGTCCCCCGCTCCAGCGTCTCCTCCGCCGTCTGCACCCCCGCCTCCATGCGGATGACGTAGCCGATGTCGTTCGCCACCCGGGAATTGAGCATCACCAGAAAGTCGATCACATCCATCGGATCGCGCGGCACGGTGGCGAGGAATTCCTTCAGCAGCGGTCCCACCGGCTCCGTCTGGCGATAGACGGCCAGATCCTCCGCGATGGCCTCGGGATACTCGAACGGCCAGACCTTCGCCTCCTCCTCGATGAAGAAGTCGAAGGGGTTGTAGACGGACATGTCCGCCGTCAGATCCACTTCGATCCTGAATTCGCGCACGGGTTCGTGGAAGACCACCCGGGCCAGCCAGTTGCCGTAGACATCCTGCTGGTGGTTGATGAAATGCCCCTCGGGGCCGACCTTCAGCGAATGCGAAATGACGCGCGTGCGCGAGTGACCGGCGGGGCGCAGGCGGATCACCTGCGGTCCCAGCGTCACCGGGCGGTCGTATTTATAGTGCGTGAGGTGGTGGATGCTCGCTTGAATGGCCATGATGTCCGGGGGGTTGTTGCGCTGCACAGGGCTGGTATGCAGTGCAACATACATCCGGGCGTGGTGCAATAGTAGCCCCAAGCCGCGTGCCGCATCTCGCGGCACCGCACAGGCCGACGAGAGGGCCGTCCAGATACCGCGCGCCGATATTCGCTTCGAATGGCCGGATCGGATTTCGTCCCGAAGGGCACCGTCGTCGCCGATGTCCGGCTCGTCGGTCGCCATGCAATGACGGGCGGGGGGGTATGTGGCCGCACGGTATCGTTGCCGAGTATCGCAGGGCGGTTGCGAGGCTGCTGGCAGGCGTATGAGGGCTACTCCTTCCTCGCCCCCTCGCCCCGATCCCCCAGCAGGGCCATCATGAACCCGCCATCGGGGAACAGGAAGTCGCTGGCCTGCATCCATCCCTTCTCCTTGGTCAGGCGGCGGGTGGTGGACAGGGCTTTCTCCAGATCCTCGTCGGCGATATCGATCCCGGCGCGCTGCTTGTGACGGATCAGATCGGTGTGCAGCCGCGCCTCGGCGGCGACGCCGTGCAGGTCGACATATTTGGCCATCAGCCCGCCCTCGCCCCCGCCCATGCGTTTCGCGATCAGCGAAATCACGGCGGCGATCACCGTCGCGATGCCCAACCAGACCGTCCAGGCATTGTCGTCGGTCTGGGAGGCGGCGAACAGGCTCGACCCCAGCACCAGCGTCAGGATCGAGGACCACAGATCCAGCCGCTGCTGCACCCGGCACCGGCGCAGCAAGCGCGCGATCATCGTCTCGCAGGCCTCCGCCGCCGCCGTCAGGGCGGTCATGGCGAAGGTGGCGGCATCGGGGCCGAGGTCGCCGGATTCGGCGGTACCGATCAGGGCCGCGCTTTCCTCTCCGGTATTGGTCTTCAGGAACTGGCGGAACTCGTGGACCGCCGCTACGCGCCCGCTTTCCGCCGCCGCTGCCTGCGTCCCGCGATCCGGTTTCGGGCCGGGCGTCGGAGTGGCGGCGGGGGCATCGGCGCTGTCCTCGTCCTCGCGTATCCAGCGTTGGATGGTCTGGATCAGTTGCGGGGTGATGCGGGTTGCGCTGTTGATGTGGTTTTCGTCCGCCTCGTTCGGGTCGAAGCCGTAGGCGTGGATACCGATGGCCACGGGCGGCTCCTGCGCCGACAGCCGGAACCACACCGGCGCGCCGGATTGCCCGCCGGAGGTGTCGACATCGTAATACAGCCGGTGCGGCGTGACGCGCTGGATGCGGTTGCGGTGCCAGAACGCCTTCATCCCCTTGTGCGGAATGGGAAAGGGGTTGCCGCTGTCATCTTCCGGCGGGCCGAACACGGGATAGCCCGCGATGTTCACCTCCGCCCCGACCAGCGCGGCATCGTCGAAGGCGGCGAATCCCCAATGCCCCACGCGCCCCGGCACCGGGCGGTCGAGATGGATGCAGCCGATATCGTAATCCTGGTCGCACTCGCTCAGCCACCGGGGATGGGCCGAGAGGCGCGCGGCCCTGAAGAGACCGTAGGGGACCGCGTCCTCGTCACTGCCCTTGCCCGTGCGGCCCGGGGCGATGGCGAACTCGACGGACAGGTTTTCCGGCTCGCCCTTGTTCACGATGTCGAGAATCACATGCCCCGCCGTCAGCAGCACGCGCGGCCCGATCAGCCATCCCGTCCCCCGCTTGGGCGTCAGGCGCGAGGAGTCGGGGCGGGGCGTCTTGTAGCTGATCTGGCAGATGCGGCGATAGGGGATCCCGGTCGGGTCGAGGGCGGGGGTGCGGTCGTCGTCGCCCACGGGCGTCTCGCGCGAGCGGCGGTCCGGGTGGGCGGGGGTGCCGTCGGTCAGCCGCTCCAGCAGGTCGGGGAGCGCATCGCCGGGACCGTCCTCGGAGCCGGCGATGGCCAGAATGGGAGATTTCGGCATGGGCGTGGTCCTTCATGTTCGGAGAGCCGTTCCGCCCCGGGCAGCGACCCGGGGCCTCGCAGGTCAGCACACGATCCGCGAGGCCCGGGATCGTTGTCCGGGGCAGGGCTGTTCCATGTCTTCTACGGCCGCACGAGGCTGATCGACGCGACGGTGATCTCCGCCGCCGCCTCGCTCCCGGCCAGTCCGGCGGGCATGAAGTCGATCGTGACCTGGCCGCCCAGGAACAGTTCCTCGTCGATCTGGCGATTCAGCAGGCCCGAGATGTCGATATCCAGCGGCACCACCGATCCCGCCAACCCGAAGGGCGTCAGCGTGCCCGCGTAGTACGGCGCGGCCTCCTCCCGCTCCGCCCCGTCCGGCAGGTTGACGTAGATTTCGTACAGATACCCGGGCGCGCCCTCGTATTCGATGCCTTGCAGGCGCAGGATCACGGGGCGGGGGTCGCTCGCGTCCTGTTCGGTGAAGAACAGGTCCGCCCCGGCGGATTCCGCCGCCGCCGCGTCGGTGGGGGTGACGGCGACCTTCTTCGGGGCGCCGGTCAGGCTGATGCCGTCGCCCGTCGCCGCGATCTCCTCCTCGATGCCGCCGCTTTCACCGATGGCGGCCATCACGACGGGCCGGAACCCGATGAAGGGCAACGGATCGTCGTCGTAGGAATAGCCGAGCGTCGTGGTATCGCTGGTCTCCCCCGCGAACCGCAGCCGGCGCTGGCCGGTCTCGTCATAGAACGAGAACCGGCGGTCGGCCCATTGGCCGTTGCCCGGATTGGCATTGCCGGGATTGTCCAGCCAGCGGCTCCACAGCCGGTCCACGTTGCAGTGGTGCAGCCAGAAGATCGGGTCCAGCCCGGCGGTATTGAACCCGCTCATATCCCCGCCCGGCCCGCCGACATCCACATGCACCGTGCCGTGCAGGCCGTTCTCCAGCGTGTCGCAGAACCGCTCGTAGCCGAAGGTGTTCAGCGCCGCGCGGTTGTCGGTGCGGTTGGCGGGCAGCGCATCGCCCCGGTTGATGAACAGCGGCGGTTGAAAGAAACTGCCCGGCGACCGGTTGCGGTTGGGGTTGTAGAGCGCATTGCTCGAATCGGCGGGCCAGCGGAAGCCCAGCGGAATCGCCCTGCCCCCCGGCTCGGAATAGTTCCAGTAGGGCAGGGTCAGGGTGTCGTCCCCCGAGGCGGCGCGCAGGATGCGCTCGAAGTAATGCAGGTACAACCGGTGCCAGGGCAGGAAATAGCGGTTGAAGTCGTTCGGATCGCGCACCCCGTGGATGCAGGTGCTCATCGTCTCGACCATGCCCCGGGGTAATCCGGCGGGCGGGGCAAAGCCGTAGCCGTGGATCGCCGCCTGATAGGTCCAGCTCGTCGGGTCCTCGAACGGGCGGCTCTTCATGGTCGCGATGCCCCGGCGCAGCGACTGCATCTCCGGCCCGTTCGAGAAGAGGCGGTTCGCGGATCGGCGCGCGCGGGTGGCGGGGGCGGCGGTCTGGGCGGCGGCCTGCGGAATGCCGAGGGACGGCCCGTCGCCCTGCATTCCGGCGACCCCCGCCACTGCCACGGCACTCGCGCCGAGCATCTGGCGGCGCGAGAGGCCGATCGTGTTGGGGGTGGCCTGTTCGGGGTGATCGTTCTGATCGCTCGACATCTGTACTCTCCTTACTGGACTAAATTCTTCTTCTGAAACATCCCCTTCCCCGGACTCGATCCGGGGCCTCGACGGTCATCGCATAACTCTGCGAGGCCCCGGGTCGCTGCCCGGGGCAGAGGCGTTTCGCACCCCTCACCCCGCCTCCCCCGCCCATCCCCGGATCTCTCCGAGCATGTCGGCGTCGATGCGGGTCGCGAAGTTCTTGCGCCGCGAGCCGTAGGCGTGGATGCCGACCACGGTGGGGCGGCTGTCGTCGTACAGCCAGACGGAGGAGCCGCTCTGCCCGGCGGTGGTGTCGACCCCGTACTGCAACTCGTGGGGTTTCGTGGCGATGATGGCGTTGGAGTGGAACCACAGCTCGTCCCCCGCATCGTAATAGGCGTCGTGCTCGTCCATTCTGGGGCGGATTTCGGGATAGCCCGCGATACTGATGAACCAGCCGCTCAGGGCATCGTCGTCCCGGTCCGCCACCTCGAACCACGTGTCGATCCCGGCGAAGGGCGCGGGCAGGATCAGCGCCCCGGCATCGCGCTCCTCGCGCCGGTTGCTCCGCCAGGCCGGGTGCATGCGCCAGGCGTCCGGCGTGACGCGATGACTGCCGAAAGGGGGCGCGCCCCGGGCGCTGCGCCCGGGGATCACCTCGATCGCGTCGACATCCTCCGGCAGGCAATGCCCCGCCGTCAGCACGAGGCGCGGGCCGACCAGCGTGCCGGTCCCCGCCGGACGCGCGGTATCGCCCCGGTGCGCGACCAGCGAGCATATCAGCCGCCACGGGTCCGCATCCGTCACCCCGATCCGCATGCGGTCCTCGGTGCCGATGACATTGGCGACGCCTGCGCCCCGGCGGGGCATGGTCGGCATCCTGCCCATCTTCGCGGGGTCGATGCCCCAGTCGGCGGGGTCGAACTGCACGGGTCTGGGCGGGGCGGGCAGGGTGCGCGGGGGCACCGGGTGGTCGGGTTCGTCACAGGCCATCCGCATCCCCTCCCGTCACAACGATTGCAGCGCGCGCAGGGTGTCGAGCATCCCCGCGCCCTGGAAGTTCGGATCGCGCCCCAGATCCGTGGCTGTGTCGAGCAGCACATGCTTGAGGCGTTCGGGTTCCCCGATCATCTCGGTATGCCGGGCCATCAACAGGGCAGCGGCCCCGCTGACATGGGGCGCGGCGAAACTGGTGCCGTCGACCATCGAGACGGAGCGGTTGAACCCCGGCGTCAGCAGCTTTTCGCCCGGGGCCACGATATCGGGCTTGCGGCGTCCGTCCCCCGTCGGCCCCCGGCTGGAAAAATAGCTGACGCCGTACTGGTGCGGCTTGGTCGCGTGGGTCGAGCCGACGGTGATGACGGTTTCCGCATTGCCGGGATCGGTGATCGAGCCGTCCTGATACCCGTCGAACCGCGCGCCCCCCTGGGTGGTGTAGCTGATCGTCCCCGCATTCCCGGCGGCGGCGACCACGACCACGCCGCTGGCCACCAGTTGCTCGGCGACATTGCAGATGCGGGTCTTGCCGCAGCCGTAATTGCGCTGCTTGTGCTCGACCGACAGCGAGATATTGGCCCCGTGGATGGTCTGGGAAGCGCGCGCGTTCAGGTGCAGCACGAACTGCATCGCGGCGATGGCCTCGAACTCGTGCGCCGTCGCCGCCTCGCTGATCCGCATGTCGTAGAGGCGGATGTCCGGGCAGACGCCCTGCAACCTGGATGTTTCCCGATCCTCGCGCCAATCGGCGGCCAGCAGCCCCGCGACCTGGGTGCCGTGGGGCGAGCGGGGGCGCTCCGGCGTCTTGTCGTTGAGGAACGTCTCCAGCATCGACCAGTCGTTCTCCAGCCCCAGATCGATGCGGTCGCAGAGCGCCATGATCTGCTTGCGCGCGCCGTCGACGCCGCGCTTGAACAGCTCCCACGCCGCCCGGTGCCGCAGGGCGGGATAATCGGCCCGCGCCCCCGAATAGTCCCGCTCGATGGCGTCGGCGGCCTCCTGCCCCGCGACCACCGGGAACAGGGTCTCGACGATCTCGTCGCGCTCGACCCGCCCGATGCGAAAGCAGGTCGCCTCCACGATCCGGCGCATCATCCGCGCGATGAAGGGGGGATCGGTGTCGCGGTCGTAGAAGTCGATCCACCCCCCGAATCCCGGATCGGCAGGCACGTCGGCATGGTTGGCGGGCAGGGCGGCCCAGTGTTCCAGCATCCGCCAGAAGCGCGCTTCCGTCAGCGCCGCCGCATCGCCCCTGCCCTTCACCTCCATCGCCGCGAGCAGGCCGCAGGTGCGCTGGTACATCGAGCGCGCGGTGGGCAGGTCGAGCAACAGGTCGAGACCGGTGAAGTCGTAGCGTTCGATGATCCGGGTCGGTTGCCGCCGGTCGTTCGGCTTGCGCCGCAGCACAGTCTTGCGCTTGTCATCGTCGGAATAGAGGCGCAGGGGCCGGGTGATGTAGAGCGTCTCGGCGATGGTCCGGGCGACGAAGGCATCGACGGCGGCGGGGTCGTTCTCCGGCAGCTTCGCCTCGGCGATCAGCGTGTCGAGATGATCGGTCCGCGCCAGCCGCGCCGCCTCCTCGGCCCCCTCCTGCAGGCGGTCGCGTTCCGCATCGGCACCGAGGCCCCAGTCGCGAAAGGCGGGGGAGCTGATATCGATGCCGCTGTCGATGATCGCCCAGTTGATCCGCGCACACGAGATATCGAACAATCGCTGCCCCGCATCCGCCTTGATCGACAGCGCGGAGCGGCTGGCGGCGGACAGTCTGGCCGTGCGGTCGGCGGCGATGTTCCAGATCACGCCATTGGTCGGCGGATTGTTCCAGTCGGTATAGACGCGGCAGAAGGCGAGGATCTCGCCGATGGCGCGCTCGTGATCGTCCTCGGGGCCGCGATCGTGCCGGTTCGGCAGGCGGTCCTGGATGTCGGAGGGCAGTTCCGGCCCGATGATCTGGCTGGCGACCCGGATCAGGGACAGGAACTCGCGCCGCTTGCGGTCGGCATCGAAATTCTCGCGCTCGTCCTGGGGCATCTTCAGGCAGCGGTTCGGGCCGCTCACCATCCAGTTGGCGATGCGGTCGCGGTAGTTGCGCAGGGTGTCGGGCAGCAGCGGCGCGGTCTGGTCCACATCCGGTCCCAGCCCTGCCAGCATCGCCCGCACCCGCGATTCCCACCACACGGTCGAGGGCAGCGTGATGCGCATCATCTGGCGAAAGGTCAGCGTCGCCGCGACGATCCCCGGCAGATGCGCGACCCGCACGCGGTCGTTGCCCGGATCGCGCGCCGTGACGTCGCGCAGTTCCTTGGCCACCAGCCCGGCGCTGCGGCCCATGAAGGGATTGATCAGCAGCTTCTGCGGCTGTGCCGGATCGTCGAAATAGGCGAACCAAACATCGGGCAGGACGGGCGAGTCCTGCGTGAACCGCCCGGTCCCCTCGGCATCGTCCGAGAACCCCTCCGCCCCGAACACGAAGCGATGCAGCCAGCGTTCCCGCTCGCTCTTGTCATCCAGGGGCATGGCTGTGTCGCATCATATCGCGCCCTGTAGAATGTCATCTGTCCGAAATCGGGATTAACTCTACCTTGGATTGTTAAATCGTGCAAGAGGAGGCGAGGAGCGGTCCGGTCGGCTTCGGCGGCGCGCCCGTCCCGGCTGTGCCGATCCGGGGCCGTGCCTGCACCGGAACCGCCCCGCCGGAATTTGCCTTGCATTCTTCGTATATAGTCAGCGCGTTCAGAACGCTGTTTTCAATGTCTTTCGGTAAACTGGCCCCGCATTTGCTCGGTACACAGTCAAAGAGTTCATCCAGTTGAAGGGCCGAACGCCATGATGATCACGAAGATACTCGCCGTCGTTGTCGCCGTCGTCGCCACGGGCCTCGCGTCGCAGGCCAGCGCCACCGATCTCGCGCACGAGCGGACGGGCCTCTCCTGCACGTCCCTGCCGGATAGCGTCACCGCTGGCATCGTGAGTCGCGATGCCGGAGCCTGCCGCAAGCCGGTCTGTTCCACGGCGGAACCCCGTCGAGTGGTCCCGCGCGGACGCTGACCGCGATGTGCCTGCCCCGGATCGGTGCCGCGCGCCTCCTCGGCCCCTGGCACCGCCGTCGTTCGACCGTGAGGTGATTGCCCGCCGCGCGCCTGATGGGCGTTCCGGTCGTTCACTGGCCGCCGACCCTGTCATGGGGGTCGGCGGCCTTCCTCGTTTCAGGAGTGTCGGCGCGCGGCCAGCCAGTCGTCGATGGCGGGGTGATAGGCGGCCATCTCGTCGCGCACCGCCGGAACCGCGCCGACCCGCCGGGCATAGGTGCGCACGGGGCCGGGCCACGTGATGCCGGGATCCAGCACCGCATCCAGCGCCTCGATCCATGCGAAGCTGACCGGCATGCCGCAATCGCCCAGGGTCAGCGGGTCCGGCATCCCCGGTTGCGCCAGCAGCACCGCCAGTTGCGTCAGCCGCATCGAGATCCGCTCGCCCGCCCTGCGCAGGACCGCCACATCGCGCGTGGCCGGGGCGACCTGCCCGAACAGTACCCGCACCTCCGGCTCCAGCCGCGTATCGTGGAAGCGCGCCATCTCCCGCGCCCGCACCCGCGCCACCGCATCGCCGGGCAGCATCGGGGGGTCGGGGAACACCTCGTCCAGATATTCCGCAATCGCTTCCGAATCCCCGATCACCACGCCGTCATGGTCGAGGGCGGGCAGGGTGCCCGTCGGCACCATGCTCAGGAACGCCGCCGAACCATGCCCGCCGGGGGCCGGTTCCTCGCGCCATTCCAGCCCCTTGTGCCGCATCAGGATGCGCAGTTTGGCACAGTAGAGGCTGACGGGGGAGGTGTAGACGGTCAGCACGGCCCGCAGGACCCCGCCCCGGACCTGATCCGGGGCCTTCCGAAGAGACGCGCCGCCGACGGAGGCCCCGGCGCGGGGCCGGGGCAGGGCGGGGTGTCGGTCATCAGTTCGTCAACTGCCACTTCACACCCAGATCGGCGAAGAACCCGCGCTCCTGCTTCAGGGCGATCCAGGTATTGACGTAGTTGATCCAGACCTGATCGGCCTGGGGCAGCAGCATGGCCACGGGGGTGGGGGCCTTAGGCTCCGAAACCGGCACGATGCGCATCTGGCTGTATTTCTCGACCAGCGTGCTCGCCTCGACATTCGAGGTGATATGCGCATCGGCCCGGCCCGAGAGCACTTCCTGGAAGTCGCGGGCGGGGGCCTCGACGATCTGGTGCTTCGCGTTCGGGAAGAAGTCCTTGACCTGCTGTTCCTGCGTCGTGCCCAGCGTCGCGGCGACGGTGACGCCCTCCTTGTTCAGGTCTTCCCAGTCGTTGAACTTTTCCGCGTTCTTCGCCAGCGTCAGCGGCACGGTGGCGAGCGAGAAATAGCTGTCCGAATACCCGGCGGCCTTGGCGCGGGCGGGCGAGACGGAGGCCGACCCCGTGATGTGGTACTTGCCCGCCGTGACGCCGCTGACCAGCGTCTTCCAGTCCGTCGGCACGAATTCCACCTCGACGCCCAGATCCTTGGCCAGTTCGGTCATCACGTCGATATCGTAGCCGGTATAGCTGTTCGTCGCCGGATTCTTGACCGTCATCGGGTTCCAGTCCCCGGTCGTCCCGACCTTGAGCACGCCCCCGTCGAGAATATCCCTCAGCGCGCCTTCGGCCTGTGCCTGGACGGTGGTGACGGACAGGGCGGCAACGGCGACCACGGCCTTGAGCAGCTTGAACATGGGTTCGGTCTCTCTCATGGGTAAGATTCGGTTCATGATATGGCACAGGGGCGGGGTAAGGGAAGGGCGCGAGGGCGGGTTCGCCTTGCACCCGCCCCCCGCCCATGCTTCAACATCCCCGAACCCGGGGAGCCGCCATGACCGCCGAACCTGCCGCCGTCTCCCTGCGGGGCGTCACCAAATCCTACGGCGACTTCCGGGCGCTGAATGCCGTGTCGCTGGAGGTGCGGGCGGGCGAGCGGGTGGTGGTGTGCGGGCCGTCGGGGTCCGGCAAATCGACCCTGATCCGCTGCATCAACCGGCTGGAGGTGCACGAGAGCGGCACGATCACGCTGGGCGGTGTCACCATCGACAAGGGCAGGAAGGCGCGCGAAGCCATCCGCGCCAATGTCGGCATGGTCTTCCAGCAGTTCAATCTCTTCCCGCATCTGACGGTGATCGAGAACCTGACCCTCGGTCCCCTGCGCGCCCGGGGCAAATCGGCGCAGGAGGCGCAGGACATCGCCATGCGCTACCTGACCCGCGTGCGCATTCCCGAACAGGCGGAGAAATACCCGCGCCAGTTGTCCGGCGGCCAGCAGCAGCGCGTCGCCATCGCCCGGGCGCTGTGCATGGAACCGAAGATCATGCTGTTCGACGAGCCGACCTCGGCGCTCGACCCCGAGATGATCGCGGAAGTCCTCGACGTGATGGCCGAACTCGCGCGCAGCGGAATGACGATGATCTGCGTCACCCACGAGATGGGCTTTGCCCGGGGCGTGGCGGATACGATGGTCTTCATGGACCACGGCGAAATCGTCGAGACGGCCCCCCCCGCCACCTTCTTCGCCGCGCCCGAGACGGAGCGGTGCCGGGATTTCCTGCAGAAGATCCTGCACCATTGAGGGGGCGGTCGCGAGTATATTTCCCTGTCCCGGGCAACGACCCGGGACCTCGACGAGTAGCGCATTGCTCTGCGAGGCCCCGGGTCTGCGCCCGGGGCAGAGTGGTCTTTTTGCTAGTGCCATGAAAGTCCATCCATGACCCGCATCGCCCTCTTCGCTCCCCTCGTCCTGATCCTCTCCGGCTGTTCGGCGGAGTGGGGGTGGTACGTGGTCGATCCGACGACGGCGTCGGGCTGGGCGAACCTGCGGTTTCTGCTCAGTGGGTTGTACTACACCATCCTGCTGTCGGTGACGGCGATCTCGATCTCGGTCGTGGTCGGCCTGCTGGTCGCCCTGCCGGGATTGTCGTCGAACCGGTTCCTGCGCGCGATCAACCGCGTCTATGTCGAGGTGGTGCGCGCGGTGCCGATTCTCGTGCTGATCCTGTGGGTGTATTACGGGTTGCCGCAGGTGATGGACATCTCCATCGGCGTCTTCTGGGCCGGGGTCATCGCGCTGGCCCTGTCGGATTCGGCGTTCCAGGCCGAGATCTTTCGCGCGGGCATCCAGTCCATCGACAAGGGGCAGTACGAGGCATCGCAGTCGGTATCCCTGGGCTATGCCGATACCATGCGCTTCGTGATCCTGCCCCAGGCCATCCGCCGCATCCTGCCTGCGCTGGGCAATCAGCTCGTCTACATGCTCAAGATGTCGTCGCTCGTCTCGGTGATCGGGATGCAGGAACTGACGCGCAAGGCAAACGAACTGGTCGTGACGGAGTATCGGCCGCTGGAGGTCTATACGGTGCTGGTGCTGGAATATCTGGTGCTGATCCTGATCGTCTCGGCCCTCGTGCGGCGGCTGGAGCGGCGGCTGACGCTCGACGAGCGATAGGGGACACGCTCCCCCTGCATCATTCCGGTCGGCCAGTCCCGGCGCAGTACACCGGATGGCACGTTTCGGCACCCGGGCGGGGTCGTTTTCAGGGTAAATCAAGTTATAACCGTTTTATTTCAGTAGCTTAAATTCTGGCGCATCGCTTGCTACCCAGGTTGGCAGGAGATCACTCGTCAGAAGGAATACACCCATGAAAACGATCCGTAACACCGCCATCGCCACCGTCGCCCTCATGGCCGGCTTCGCTTCGCAGGCCCAGGCGACCGTCATCACCGCATCCGCCGACAGCAAGCAGTTCGCGACGCTGGCCAACGAATATATCGGCGCGGGCGATATCGTGAAGATCCGCCCCGATCAGACCGTCGATGCCGCCGCCGTCATCGACGGTGCCGTCGATGTGGATTTCGACTTCCGTCATCAGCCCTTCCACATCGGTCTGAACAGCGTCGCGACCAGCAATAACGGTCTGTTCACGCTGTCGAAGGACGGCCAGAGCGTCAGCTTCGGGTCGCATGATCTGGATGCCCAGGGCGGGATTTCGACCGATGCCTTCGACGGTGCGCTGGCCGGCGGCCAGTGGATGCTGCGCCTCGACAACCCCAATGGCGGCGACCCCTGGGCGGCCTTTGCCGTAACCGCGAACTACAACACCGCCAATGGTGGCAACAATGGTGGCAACAATGGCGGTAGTGACGGCGGAAATAATGGCGGCAACAACGGCGGCAACAACGACGGCGGCAACGGTGGTGGCGAAGTCCCCGCACCCGGTCCCCTCGGCCTGATCGCCGCAATGGCCCTCTTCGGCGCATGGCGCCGCAAGCGTTCGGCTGACTGATGATCTCCTAATCTGAGTTCGGTCCGAAACGACGCCGGTGCAGCCCATGCTGCACCGGCGTTTTTCGGTGTTTCCGGCCCGCCTCCGATCCTCGGGATGCTCCGTATGGAAATCCGGTCGCGGTTGACGTTAGAATGCCGAAAACCGGGACGAGGGGGTGCGCGGAATGAATCGGGTCGTGATTTTCGATGTCGGCAACGTGCTGATCGGCTGGGATGTCCACCGCCTCTATCGTCGATACCTGCCGGACGCCGCCGCGATTGCCGCGTTTCTGGAGGAGGTCGACTTCTTCGCCTGGAATCTGGAGCAGGATCGGGGCCGTCCCTTTGCGGAAGGGGTGGCGGATCTGATCGCGCGGCATCCGGACCGGGCCGATCTGATCCGCGCCTACGATACGGACTGGATGCACTCGATCACCGGTCCCGTCGCGGGAACCGTGGCCCTGCGCCAGCGCCTGATCGAGGCGGGGGTGCCGCTCTACGGCCTCACCAATTTCTCCGCCGAGAAATGGGCGCTGACCCGGGAGCGGTTCGAATTCCTGCGCACGGGGTTCGAGGATGTGGTCGTTTCCGGCGTCGAGGGCCTGATCAAGCCGGACCCGGCGATCTATCGCCTGCTGGCGGCGCGTAACGGGCTGGCCCCGGAAGACTGCGTCTTCGTCGACGATTCTCCTGCGAATGTGGCGGGGG
>ENA-ORXC01001069-ORXC01001069.1-marine-metagenome-genome-assembly--contig:-NODE-1069-length-17114-cov-4.064741_pt1 | contig 17114 bp, 22 predicted proteins | sample MGYA00237865_ERZ511478 | MGnify/ENA metagenome assembly ERZ511478 | reverse complement strand
GAGGGAGACTTCTTTCGGAAGTTCGTTAAAAAGGACCGCCCGTAAGCAAAGGCAGTCCTTTTTGTCTATGATCCAATTTCAAATCCAAGATCCTCTATCATTTGGTGATCCGCAGTTGCATCCGCACCCTCCGTTGTTAAGTAGTCACCAACAAAGATGGAATTTGCTGCATATAAACCCATCACTTGAAGTGAGCGAAGGTTAACCTCACGTCCCCCCGAAACTCGAATTTCCTTCGTCGGATTCATGAACCGAAAAAGGGCTCTCCGACGTTAAAAAATCTGTTCAGTCTATTTATCGGCATAAATGAAACAGAGGTTAATTGTGCCCCCGAATACCAAGCTTTCTTTTCACTTCATGTAATAACGGTTGCGCTTTTGCCCTTGCTTTCTTTGCACCTTCTTCAAGGATGCGGTCAAGTTCACCCTTGTGAGACATATAGTAGCGGAACGTTTCGCGTGGTTCGGAAAGGAAATCATTCATTACGAGAAAAAGCTCTTTTTTCGCTTCACCCCATCCTATTCCTTCTTCAAATCTCTTTCTCATTTTAACCGTCTGTTCTTCACTTGCAAACTCCTTATACAGTGTAAAAACAGTCGAGTCGTTTGGATTTTTTGGATCCGTTGGTCCGGTTGAATCCGTTGTAATACGATTGATTAACTTCTTAAGCTTAGACGGCTCTTCAAAAAGTGGAATCGTATTATCATAACTCTTACTCATCTTTCTACCGTCCAGTCCAGGGAGCACAGATGTGTTTTCATCCACTATGTGATCCGGCATTGTAAATATTTCTCCAAATTGATGGTTAAAAGCTGATGCCAAATCACGTGCAATCTCTACATGTTGGATTTGATCTTTGCCTACAGGAACGTATTGGGATTGAAACAATAATATATCTGAAGCCATTAAGATCGGGTAAGTGAATAGCCCCATGTTTACTCCTTCGTCCTCTTCACGATCTTCCTTACGATTCTTTTCGACAATGGCTTTATACGCATGAGCCCGATTCATCAAACCTTTAGGTGTAAAACAGGCCAGAACCCATGATAGTTCAAAAATTTCAGGTACATCTGACTGGCGATAGAAAATAACTTTATCCGGATCGAGCCCGAGTGCAAGCCATGTGGCTGCAATCCCATATGATAATTCTTGCATCTGTTTCTGATCTCGAACTTTCGTTAATCCATGATAATCAGCAACAAAATAGACTGGGTCTAGCTCCTCATTTCGTGCTTGCTCTAATGCAGGTTTAATGGCACCAATATAATTGCCTAAATGCACCCGTCCTGTTGGTTTAATTCCTGTCACGATCGTCTTCCGCATAAGATCACCTCCATTTAATTACAACACAAAAAGGCCCCTCATCCTCTAAAAAAGGACGAGAAACCCCGTGGTGCCACCTTTATTCGTTTACAGACGTAAACGCACTTATCCCTACAGAAACCCATTTCGATAAGGTGTCTCTTGTATCGGTAAGACGCTCCGCCGAATCCTACTAAATTGTTCAGTTCCGGAAGCTCAGAAGCCCATTCATCTGTCGCACACGCTGATTTCCACCAACCATCAGCTCTCTAAAGTGTCACTCAAGATTACTCTTCTTCCTCATCGCTAAGTTATTTTTCTTATCTTAAATCTTACTGAAGAAAAGAGCAAGGCTTTTTTAACAAATATTGTGTTAATTAAAGCACTTTACTCAAAAAGGCTTTCGTTCTCTCTTCCTTAGGGTGTTCAAATAGTTCAATTGGCACATTTTCTTCGACGATGTATCCCCCATCCATAAACAAAACGCGATCCCCTACTTCTTTTGCGAATCCCATTTCGTGCGTGACAACGACCATTGTCATACCCTCTTTGGCTAGATCTTTCATCACTTCAAGCACTTCTCCAACCATTTCTGGATCCAAAGCAGAAGTGGGTTCATCAAACAGCATAATTTCAGGTTCCATCGCAAGTGCTCTCGCAATGGCAACACGCTGCTTTTGTCCTCCAGATAAAGAGTCAGGATAAACATGTGCCTTTTCGTAAAGACCTACCTTACGAAGAAGAGCAAGGCCTTTTTCCTCAGCTTGCTTGCGCTGCCACTTTCTCACTTTCATGGGAGACATCATGATGTTTTCAAGAACGGTTTTGTGAGGAAATAAATTAAACTGTTGAAAGACCATTCCTACATTCGTCCGCACTTGATTGATATTTGTCCCCTTCGCTGTTAAATCCTGATCTTTAATTGTCACTTTGCCACCAGTGATCGATTCTAAAAGATTTAAGCATCTTAGAAAAGTAGATTTGCCCGAGCCAGATGGACCAATCACAACGACAACTTCTTGTGGTTTAATTTCGACATTAATTTCTTTCAATACTTCTAAATCACCGAATGATTTCTTCAGACGTTCGACTTTAATCATGCTGTATCCAATCTCCTTTCGATGTAATTCAATAAATACGTCAACGAAAGGGTAAGGATTAAGTAAATGATTGCTACAGTTAAGTATGGTTCCCATACGCGATAGTATTGTCCTTGAGCGGCTCTACCCCAGTACATTAATTCTGGTGCTGCGATGATCGCTCCAAGAGAAGAGTCCTTTAATAGCACAATGAATTCATTGCCAAGTGGAGGAATCATTCTCTTAAATGCTTGTGGCAGAATCACATGACGCATCGCCTGGACATGCGTCATGCCAAGCGATCGCGCGGCTTCCATTTGCCCTCGATCGATTGATTGAATTCCTGCGCGGAATATTTCAGCAATATATGCGGTGGCATTCAAGGATAATGTAACAATAAGAGAAACAAGTGGATTAACTGATTCCATAATTAACGGAATTAAGCCGAAATGAATGAGGAGAATTTGAACGAATAACGGTGTTCCTCTAAAAGCATTGATGTACCAGATAAATGGATAACGAATCCACCATGATTTTGAGATTCGTCCAATCCCCATAAATAACCCTAAAATGCTTCCAATTAGTATCCCAGCTAACGAAGCCCCAACCGTAACCATAGCTCCCTTTAGAAAGAAAGGAAGATACTCCCGAACAATTTCAAATGAAAATACGCCCATATTCGATCTCCTTTATGATTTTCTGCGATGATTAACCGACGATGAACTACGGCCGGTGTATCACTTAAGCCGTAGTAAGTCGATTTAGTCGTTTATTTTGCTTGCTCAAGCAACGTATCTGTATTGGGCTCTTTTCCAAACCACTCTTCATAAATCTTAGCGTATTCTCCACTTTCGATTACCTTTTTAATCGCTTCATCAAATTCTGCCTTCAATTCACTGTCCTTAGGGAACATCAAGCCATAGAATTCAGATTCAAAGTTTTCAGGATCTTCGATTGTTTGGAAATTATCATCCGGGTTATTCTTCACATATTCATTGACGACCGTATTATCCGTTACTACCGCTTCAACATCGTTGTTTTTCAGTGCCATAATGGCAACAACGTTGTTTTCAAATTTTTTAATACTAGAGCTCTTATCTCCCATAATCTTCTCTGCTGCTGCTTGTCCAGTTGTTCCGTTTTGAACACCTACTGTCAGCCCTTCAATATCTTTTGCCGTTTGAATATCTGTTCCTTCTTTGAACATCACCATGTGCGTTGATTCAAAATATGGGTCCGAGAAATCAAATGTTTTCTCTCGGTCTTCATTAATCGTGATTCCTGAGATTGCCATGTCCACTTCTTTCCCCTGGCGCACAGCTTCAAATAGCGGATCCCAACCGATATTTTTCGGTTCCCATTCATACCCAGCTTCTTTCATCACAGCATCAAGAAAGTCCATATCAAAGCCAACAATCTCGCCTTTATCCATGTATTCGAATGGCGCAAACGCAGCGTCTGTCCCAACAATTAACTTCTCTTTCTTCTCACTATTCCCGTCAGAAGTGCTTGTCGAACTACTTTCATTCTGCCCACATGCCGTCATGATCGCTAACAAGCACGCTAACACCGTAATTAATAACCCTTTCGTGAACATTCTCATCAAATTCCCCCTAGATTATTTTTTTAATATTCTAATATTTTAAATTATACACAACGCTTTTATAATAACAATATTGAAATTTGAGAAAAAGTATGATTTTTCGATACTATTCTTCTTTAAAATCAGTCATATCACGAAGTTTCACCCTAATAATGGTTACTCGCTGGTGAAATATTCCACAAATCAAGGAAAAAAGGCTATTTCAAAATAAATTGGGCATGCTTTATAAATGTAAAAGACATACATCAGAACGTGAGTTTATCTCACATGTTTTTTCAGTTAAACGTACAATATCACCTATTCAACAACTGTTAGGAGGATTAAGATGGACGACCTGCATTCATTTAGCTGGTATGCTGCTAGACTCAAAAAGCTTCTTCCACCTGAAGCCTTTAAGCCCGTTCCAACTAGATTATACGGTGGACTTACATATCTCATCATCACGATTGCTGTTATTTCTCTCATTGGTTTGAACGATTTTCATCCACTCATTTTGCTAATATTCTCTGTTATCCTTGGTGCCTGTTTTGCCGGCCTAGGTTTTCTTGGACATGAAATATTACATGGAACGGTCGTACGAAAAGCGTGGCTTCGAGACCTTTTGGGAGCGATGGCTTTTTGGCCTCTAAACACCGGACCAACGCTTTGGAGAAAATGGCACAACCTCAATCACCATGTTCATACACAGCATGAAGAAAACGATCCTGACGCCTGGCCAACACTAGAGCGTATTTCAAAAATGAGAATGTTTAAGTGGATTTATGGTCTTCCTCTGTTTATCCGGTCGTTCTTTGCTTTTGCATCACTTACAGTTCAATTTAGCGCTCATTCTTTGAAAATGTTTTTTACTTATGTAAAAGAATTCAATCGTAAAAAACAACGTGATATCTGGATGCAAATGATTTTGCCATGGATCTCTTGGCTTAGTCTCATCTTCGTCATAGGTTTTCGGAACTGGCTATTCGCTTATCTTGTCCCCCTTCTAATCGCGAACTTTATTGTGATGGCTTACATTTCAACAAATCATCGATTGAATCCATTGACTCCTGTCAATGATCCACTTGCTAACAGTCTCACAGTAACGGTGCCAAAAATTGTAGATGTCCTGCACTTTAATTTCTCGTATCACACGGAACATCATCTTTTTCCTGGCATGAATCCTAAATACTATCCAAGAGTAAAACAACATATTAAAGCGATGTGGCCAGAACGTTACCATGAAATGCCAATGACGAAAGCATTGATTGCACTCTGGCAAACACCTCGTGTTTATCAAAGGCACACAAACCTAATTGATCCCAAAAACCGCAAAACCTATGGCTCGCTTGGAAATAACTTAAGTTTGAAATCTATATCTAGAAACAGTGAGCGATTAAAAAAGGCTGTCCTAAAAAATCCTACAAGAAAAGGCTGACTCGAATGATATCAGCCTTCTTGCGCGTTTATTTATCAACCCGTGCTTTTTCAACAGAGTTGTTCTGTCAAATACAGCTTATGTTTTGAGAATTAGTAGCCTCCTCCAACAAAAGCTGCACCTACGATGATAAGGAGAATAAACAGCACTACAATTAGAGCAAACCCACTGCCGTAACCGTATCCCATGGAGTATGACCTCCTTTCCATCATGGATTTAATACATACTATGCAAAAACCAATCTGATGGATGGGCGTTTGTTTAGTTTTGATCGATACTTTTCAATTTCTTCTTCTCATAACGACCATAAACTTATCCTTGTGGCATTAATCTGATTAAACCCCCTTGCATATATAAGCGTATGCTTATATACTGATTTACGGAGGTGAAGTGATGGAGAAATCAGTGATCGAACTAGAACCCACAGCTTCTGTTCTTAAACTGCTTGGAGATAAAACTCGTTTAACGATTATGGGACTATTAAAAGATGGCGAATGCTGTGTGTGCGAGTTTGTAGAAGTTCTTCAAATGAGCCAGCCTGCGATCAGTCAGCATTTAAGGAAATTGAGAGACGCTGGGTTAGTGAAGGAGCGTAAAAAAGGGCAGTGGGTATTCTATTCGTTAAATCCAGATCATGAAGCTATTTTACTGATTGAGCGTATTTTAACCATCATTCCTGACCAAATGGAAAAACTGAATGATCTAGAAAAAAAAGGATTGCGCATTTGTTGCGATTAATGGGGGAATTTGTTTGACCGTTACACTAGCTATACTTATTTTTGTTTTAACTTTAGTGCTTGTTATTTGGCAACCTAAAAACCTTGGTATTGGTTGGTCTGCATGCGGGGGAGCTATACTCGCTTTGCTTGTGGGAGTTGTTGACTTTCAAGATGTTCTCACAGTAACAGGCATTGTATGGAATGCCACATTTGCATTTATTGCGATTATCCTCATCTCTCTTATTCTTGATGAGATTGGTTTCTTTGAATGGGCTGCTCTTCACATGGCGAAAGCTGCAAAAGGAAATGGGCTTCGGATGTTTATCTACGTCTCATTGCTTGGAGCAATTGTCGCAGCATTATTCGCCAACGACGGAGCCGCACTTATTTTGACACCAATCGTTCTCGCAATGGTGCGAAATTTAAATTTTAAAGAAAAAATGATTTTTCCGTTTATAATGGCAAGTGGTTTTATCGCTGATACTACGTCACTACCACTTGTTGTTAGTAACCTGGTTAATATCGTCTCGGCTGATTTCTTTAACATCGGATTCGTTGAGTATGCTTCGCGAATGATCGTGCCGAACTTCTTCTCACTTGGTGCAAGCATTCTAGTGCTCTATCTCTTCTTCCGTAAAGATATTCCAGAGAACTATGACGTCAATGAGCTTCGCGTTCCGAAGCAAGCCATTAAGGACATCCATATGTTTAAACTTTCCTGGATCGTTCTAGCTGTTCTTCTAATCGGTTATTTCGCAAGTGAGTTTATCGGCGTACCTGTTTCAATCATAGCCGGAATCGTTGCGATCTTCTTTCTGTTAATGGCTAGACGTAGCAAAGCTGTAGAAACAAAGAAGGTCATTAAAGGGGCGCCATGGGCGATTGTTTTCTTTTCAATCGGCATGTACGTGGTTGTTTATGGTCTCCGTAATCAAGGACTAACCGATATTCTCGCAAACGTGATTCAAGCTGCTGCTGATCAGGGATTACTTGTTGGTACCCTTTCAATGGGCTTTATCGCAGCGATTTTGTCATCGATCATGAACAATATGCCAACGGTTATGATTGACGCTCTTGCTATTGAAGCCACAACCACATCCGGTACGCTTCGCGAAGCGCTCATTTATGCCAATATTATCGGCTCTGACTTAGGTCCAAAAATCACGCCAATTGGATCGCTCGCAACGTTATTATGGCTACATGTCCTTTCGCAAAAAGGTGTCAAAATTTCGTGGGGTTACTACTTCAAAATTGGCGTCATCTTAACTGTACCAACGTTACTTATTACGTTACTTGGCCTCTATTTCTGGCTACTTATACTTTAAATTTCGATTCAAAAGGAGCTCACTATGTCTACTAAAAAATCAATCTATTTCTTATGTACAGGTAATTCATGCCGAAGCCAAATGGCAGAAGGGTTTGGCAAAAAACACCTCGGTGACACGTACGATGTTTATTCCGCAGGTATTGAAGCACATGGCCTTAATCCTAATGCTGTGAAGGCGATGAACGAATCAGGAATTGATATCACAACGCAAACATCAGATAAAATTGATATGGAATTGTTAAACAATGCTGATTTCGTTGTCACACTTTGCGGTGATGCAAACGACAAATGCCCGATGACGCCTCCTCATGTTAAACGTGATCACTGGGGATTTGATGATCCGGCGAAAGCAGAAGGAACAGAAGAAGAAAAATGGACCTTCTTTCAGCGCATACGCGATGAAATCGAAGAACGTATTGCACGTTTTGCGAAAGAAGGACGCTAATTTAGAATAAAAGCGCGCTGGATCGTGATCCAGCGCGCTTTTTTGTATGAAATAAGTTGTTCATTCCGCGATAATCAAGATTATTCCGCGAATCTCGATATTTTTTCCGCGAAAATCGAAAGTTATCCGCGATTTCACAGTTATTTCCGCGGAAATGAAAAGAGACAATATTGAAGTTAGTCGAGCTTTTTCATTTTATATACTTCTCTACTCTCAAGCAAAGAACCAATATCCTGCCGATATTTTTCATAATGATCCGAGTTAATATGGGTCTCAATGGCTTGTTGATCTTTCCACACTTCATAAATCACGAACGTTGAATCTTCTATTGATTGATGCACGTCATACTGAATGTTTCCTTCTTCATTTCGTGAGCCTACTAACACTTCCTGAAGAACGTGTAATACGGCTTCTTCTTGTCCTTCTTTTGGCTTTAAAATAGCGGTAACTGCAATTTGCTCCATCTGTTTCTAACCTCCAATGCTCGTTTACGAATAGGATAAGCATAGTGGCAAGAACTTATCAAAGCAATTTTTTTGCTTGCTAGGATTTTATCGGTTTGAAGATTGCTCTCTGTAGTGGTACCCCACCCATTGTTACGTTCCGTTCAATAAACATATACGGTTTCCCATCAATTTTAAACGTTCGGTCACCTAAATAGTCCACGTCTTTCCCTTGAGATCTCAGTTCACTTTTCAAGGCTCTCACGTATTCATTGTAATCCATATAGCGATCGTCCAAATCGATTTGGAGATGGTTTTTCCGATAGCCCATCAGCCAATTGAATCCAGTTAAAGAAGCAACAATAACAGCGATCATAAGAAAAAAGTTCCACATACAGCATCCCTCCTGTAGCTTATATTCTTATTACGAAGAAGAAACCTATGACGTTTCACTTTTTTGTAAAATAAGGAATTTAGTACTTTCGACGTGATCTTAAACAATAAATGTTTAAAAAATGCCAGATCAGTTAATAGTCTACTATCATGAATAAACTGGAGGCGATTGTATATGGCACTTTTAGAAATCAGCGTAACACCTGTAGGAACAAGTCAGACGAGTATGAGTCATTTTGTCACAGAAGCCATTCAAATCGCTGAAAAAGAAGGCTTCACTTACCATATTGGACCCACTTCAACCGTTTTTGAAGGAAACGTAGATGAACTTTTTGAATTGGCGAGAGACATTCATACGAGTGCGCTTCGGAAAGGGTCAGATCGCGTAATCACGAATATTAAGATTGAGGATCGAGAAGACAAGGCACTTACAATTGATGGGCAAGTAAATGAAGTTCGAAGTTCAATTGGATAAGCACGCAAAAGGAGGTAGCGGATCATCTGCTACCTCCTTTATTTTATTTTAAGATGCGCTCTTTCTTCAATACGCCTTCCATTCCCTTACGAGCTTCATTTAGAACCGATTTTTTCCACTCTACGTCATTGGGATAAAACATTGCTTCAAATTCTCCAAGAATCCACTGAATATCATCGACAGACTCTGCGCCTTCATGATACAAATGGTTTTCTAAAATAATCGTCATAAATTCACGAAGTTCCGCCTGCTTGTCCGTTCCAAATGTTCCAAACTCAAAGAGAGCGGAAAGAAGGTATGTTTCCGGATACGCTTCTTTTTTGAGCTTATAGAAATGGTTTGTTGAGTCACCTTTTACTTTCTCAGGGGTATAGGTTTCAACATTTTTAAGTTGATAAGCTTCTTTCAGTTCATCTATGCTTCTGCCGTCATTCTCAGAGATAACCATCGTGATTTCATTCGTTGGCCCTAGTGCTGTATGCCAATCCATATGAATCACGCTCGGGTAAGTGCCTAGCAATTTTTCTTGAATACTTTTTAAGAAGACAGCTGACTCTTCAGCTGTAGAACCTCCATAGTAGACCCCTCGATCAAATTCAAATTGCCCCATTCCCTTTGCCTTTTTCAGTCCTGCGTATCCTTCTTTTGCTAGACCTTTCATCAACTGGGTATACAACTTATGTTTTTCTTCTTTTAAATCAGTGATTTTTCCATCCGGTAAAAATAAGTCACTTTCTTTTGCATAATTTTTATTCACGTCTCTGCGAATGGAATTTTCATCATAGAAATAATTTCGGTTAAGGTCGACGTTGTTTTCGGTTACACGGCGAAAGTGGCGCATACCCCACGGGTTAATAGCATGAATTAAGCAAATGCCTGTTTTGGATGCATCAATTTGGTTAAGATAATTTTCCACGAATAGTTGAATAACGGCTGCACCTGCATACCCTTCAATTCCGTGTTCACCAGTTGTAAAAAAAAGCACCTGATCATTGGAAGTAAGTGCTTCTGAATAAATCATATCAATTGTGTTATTTTCTTCTTTTCCAATCGCTTTTGTTGTTAAGGTTGCATCTGGCCACTTCTTTTGAATTTTATCGAGAAGACTGCGAAATGTTACTCTGGACTCATCGTAATTTTTAGCAAAGTAATGGTCTGTATCGTTCATAGCGAATACTCTCCTTTATCATTAAGTTGTTCCGATGCGGAATTGGTTAGCTAACCTTTACATTCCACCCTACTCAAATATCAAACTTTTCTGCTTGAATTTATTTTCGCATCTGAACGCACAAAAAAAGATGAAAACCCATTTCAGAGTCTCCATCTTATTTATGCTTCTGGTTATTTTGTTCATGCTGTTGTTCATACTCAGCTAGCTCAACTTCCAAACGTTTCTGAGTTCTTTTCTTATCGACATTTAGAAATAGCGCTGCTACTGCAATGAACCCTATGCTTAACATTAAAAATTGTAAGGTTAATTCTAATGACATTCTTTCATCCCTCTCTTTGTACTCTTGTTTCGATTCCCTTTTAAGGTTTAGTGGGGGATTATATAGTTACCCGTTATTCCGGCACTCTAAACATCCGCTTCAGGCTTAATCGAAACAAAACAAAGTAGAATGGCTGCTACAGCTACAGCTGCAGAGGTATAAAAGACGATTTCATGCGATTGCTTCATAAGAATGGCATAGATCGGTGGTCCTGCCGCTACCCCAAGGAAACGCGTTGAACTGTAAAGCGATGTAATCGTGCCACGCTCTTCTTTTTTCACGCCTTCTGTTATGAGCGCATCAAGGCATGGAAGCGACATCCCTATCCCGATTCCAGCTACAAACAATATTAGTAACATGAACCACAGTCTTTCCGTAAAGGATACACCTATTGTAGCAGCAGCGAGCAAGGAAAGACCTGCAAAAATACACCATTTCATCGTCGTTTTGTTCTCACCAATTCGTTTTCCAGCGATATAAGAAGTCAAAGATAAGGCCACAAGCGGAATAGCAATGATTGCTCCTTTCTTGACACCTACAATTTGAAACTCCTTTTCCAAAAATCCTGCGAGGTAGAATAAAATTCCAAATAGAACAAACATGATTACGCCACCGATCGCAAATATCGCTGTCAGCCATTTTCCATCGTTATGAAAAATGTTTTTTAAACACGACAAAAAACATGAAAATGTTTGCGGCTTCTCATTTTTCTCTGGTGACTCCACTAGGAAAATAACAAGCAATATTGAAATAAGTGAGAAAACTGGAATGGCTAAGAACGGTAAATACCATAGAAAAGAAGCAAGAAGCGCACCAAGTATTGGACTAAGTACTTTACCGATTGTATTCGAAGTTTCAATCAAACCAAGTCCTGCACTTACATCTTTATCACTTTTGAATAAATCTCCTACAAGCGGAAGGACAACTGGGGCTGCTCCTGAAGACCCAATCCCTTGAAGAACTCTTCCAATGAGAATCATGCTATACGGATCTTCTAGAGACCATGATGCCCAACCCGTCACTAGTCCCCCAGCTCCTGCAATAAATAAACTGGGGATAATCACTTTCTTTCTTCCATATCGATCAGATAAATACCCGGCAATCGGAATTAATAAGATAGCTGCGATTGAGTAGACCGTGATGATCATCGATACTTCAAAGGATGTGATTCCTAGTTTTTTTTCAATAAGAGGCAGAACGGGTATAAGCATTGAATTCCCCAGCGTCATCACAAGTGGAATTGAAGCAAGAGAAATCAAATCCCACTTCTTTTTATTGTCCATGAGCATCCTCCATTAAGATCTCTACTTCTTATGTAGTTTGCCTGCTCTTGTTAGTGGGTATACCCTAGTAAAACCTGGCTATAATGAAACAACACTTATTCCTACATCAACTTCGCTATTTTATTATTAGGAAATGAAACCAAACATAGATAATCGTCAAAAATGTGTAACATAACTTACAGTCAGCGAACTACCTTTTTAGTATACTTAACATGGAGATGAACCATGTAAAATCCGTTTGGAGGTCAAACACATGATTACACTTTATACGTCACCAAGCTGTACATCTTGCAGAAAGGCGAAGGCATGGCTTGAAGAGCACAATCTTCCTTATGAACAGCGGAACATGTTTGCAAAGCCACTCTCTGAGGATGAAATTAAAGCGATTATACGTATGACTGAAAAAGGAACAGAAGAAATCATCTCAAAGCGCTCAAAAGCGTTTGAATCACTTGATAAAGAGCTCGATGAACTGACGCTTCAGGAACTTTATAGCTTAATTAAAGAAAACCCTGGCATTTTGAAACGACCGATCTTACTTGATACGAAACGTCTTCAGGTTGGTTTCCATGAAGATGAAATAAGAAGCTTCCTACCGAGGAAAGTTCGCGCATTTCAGCTTGAACAAATTCTTCAAGAAGCGCAATAAATGAAAGCGAGAGAGGATTATCCTCTCTCGCTTTTTTGTGGCTATTGATTTGGATCTTCATCCAACCCCTGGATCGTAAATTTCTTCATAAAGTAAAGAATAACGATTAAAATAAAACCATATCGAATAAACATATCAGCTACGTTAAAAATACCTGAACTCCACTTCACGGAAAGAAAATCAATAACATGACCATATTGAATACGATCAACTAAATTTCCAATCCCACCACTAATTAACAAGCTAAAAGCTACTTGCATGGCAAAACGTTTTGGCGTTGCACGTATGTACCCGTAAATCAACAGAAGAATGATCCCTGTTTGTAGAAAGAGTAGTAAACCCGTGTATCCTTCTAATAACCCCATCGTGGCACCAGCGTTATAGTAAAGCTGGAACCCTAAAAGACCATCAATCACTTCAATCCGTTCATTTATAGTTAGGACAGAATCAATCCAACGTTTTGTTATAAGATCAATCACTAAAAAGAAGGTCACTAAAGGAATCATCCGCTTCAAATCGTTCACATCCTTTTATAAAATGAGGTTGAAGCATAAAAAACTCCTTAAACCATGTTAAGGAGTCTTTTCATATAAGAAATTCGTTAAATAAGAAGCATCTTCAGGATAAGCATGAGCTAACGCTTCCACTTCTTCCACTGTTTTCCACTCAATTTCGGTTACGTTTTGTTCAGATTTCGGAAGAGAAATCATGCCTCCAACCACATTTACTTCGTAATAATAAGTCATGACATGAAAGCCATTCACATCCTGATCTTTCACAAATAGTGGCTTTTCAATCGCAACATCATAGCCTGTTTCTTCTTTCACTTCACGAATGCAACACATCTCAGGCGTTTCATCTTTTTCTATTTCTCCAGAAGGAACGGCCCATTTCTTCTTCTCATTTTGAATCATCAGTAAATCTCCCTGATCATTTGTACAAACTGCCGCTGCTCCAATCCATTCCTGCATGAACATTCACCCTTTAGTTTCAATCATTATGAACGTATTGACTTGTATAGCTTTTCACTTCTTCTTCCACTTGTTCGTGATTCGTCCGATTCGGTGCTTTTGTTCCAAAAACTTTTTGGAAGAGAAAGCCAACCACTAGAAACGTTGCAATTGTTCCCCAAAATACCCATCCGATCAATGTCATCTACTCACTCCTTATTGAACTCTCTACTCTTTCTACGATTTTGCAAGCTGTATTGTTTCACATAGTTACTAAAAAGTGACTACTTATAAAAAAGCATTTATCTTATAATGGCAAAACGAGTAGGTTTACAAATACGAAAACAGGTGAATCATATCCATATTCATTCAGATTATGAGGAGGAATTACAATGAAAGCTCTCTTACTTAATGATAAAAATCAGTGGGATTCCATGAAAGTACAAGAAATAGAAGCCCCATCTCCCAAAAAAGGAGAAGTTCTTGTTAACATTCAGGCTGCGGGATTAAATCCCGTTGATTATAAGACCGCTACTAACGGAAATCCTAACTGGGAATACCCTCACATTCTTGGCCTTGACGGCGCTGGTGTGATTGAGGAAGTAGGCGAAGAAGTAACGGATTGGAAGCCAGGTGATCGCGTTGTATACCATGGCGACTTGATGAAAAAAGGAACATTTGCCGAATATGCGATTGCACAAGCTCACACGATCGCTAAGCTTCCTGAAGCCATTTCATTCGTTGATGCTGCAGCACTCCCAACAGCAGGATACACTGCTTATCAGGCCCTTTTCCGTAAGCTACATATTCATCGGGGGCAAACGATTCTGATTCATGCTGGTGCTGGTGGTGTAGGTGGCTTTGCGATTCAGTTGGCGAAGTATATGGGATTAACCGTCATTACAACAGCGTCACGTCACAATCACGATTTTGTAAAGAAACTTGGTGCTGACTATGCAATTGACTACAAAGAAGAAGACTTCGTGGAACGAACGCTCGAATTAACAAACGGTATTGGCGTTCACGCTGTTCTTGATGCTGTAAGCGGAGATAATGCGACAAAATCACTTGAAACCTTAACATTTAACGGGCAAATTGCCTATATTGCCGGTGCCCCAGATTTTCAACAGGGTGTCTCTTTCGCTCGACCACTCTCTTTCCATCAGATCGCGCTTGGAGGCGTGTATCAATCCTCTAACTTAGCAGAACAAGCGGACCTTGCTATGATGGGGGATGAAATGATTCAACTTCTTCTAGGTGGCCATCTCGATCCGATGATTTCAAAAACCATATCTCTTGAAGAGGTGCCACAAACTTTAGTTGAATTATCGAAGCGTCATGTAACTGGTAAGATTGTTGCGAAAGTTAGCGAATAATACGCTCTCAAGAACCGCTCTCACTGTCTGAGAGCGGTTTTTTTATTGATTAGGATAACCCTTGTTTTGTAAATACCCCTAGTGGGTAAAGTTTATATATAGACTTAATACTCCAAGGGGATGATTCATTTGAACACACTTCAGCTTATTTCAATTCTTGCTCTTTCCATTGGATTACTCTCATCGCTCGTGATACTTGTTGATATTATCCGTCATCCACAAATGATGCGAATTATGAACGTCGTTTGGCCAATTAACGGCTGGTTTCTTGGTCCATTTGCCATATGGTCATATTTTAAATGGGGACGCTTGAAGGCAAAAAATCTGGATTATGACGATCATCGAGGTGAACCTGCAAAAGTTTTTATGTCTACGAGTCATTGCTCAGCAGGCTGCACATTAGGAGATGCCGTCGGCGTTCCGATCGTTGCCTTAACTGGCTTTGCTCTCCTGGGCTCTATTCTTTACACTCACTATCTCGTTGAATTTATACTGGCATATGGATTCGGTATCCTTTTTCAATTTTATGCGATTTATCCAATGCACAAAGAAGATGGCGCATGGAGTGCGATTAAAGAAGCCGCCAAAGCAGACACGCTTTCCTTAATTGCTTTTGAGGTTGGTATGTTTGGCTGGATGGCGATCGTACACTTTGTCCTATTTGCCGAACCTCCAAAGCCTAACTCAGCCGTATACTGGTTTATGATGCAAATTGCGATGATACTTGGATTTGCGACAAGCTATCCAGCAAATTGGTGGCTCGTTAAAAAGGGGATAAAGGAAGCAATGTGAAAAGCCAGGCCTAAGCCTGGCTTTCTTCATACCATTTTGGAAACATTCGATGAAAACCATCATATGTCTCTAGAACATATTCTATTGCTTCTTCGGCAAGTGAAAGATCTTGCGGAAAGAAATCCGTTGCCCAATTCATATGATAGATCAGAAGCTGTGCCATATGTACGGAACGAATTTTCCAGAAAAGATCAGGAACTTCATCAGAAAAGTATCCTTGAATCATCCCTTTTGAAAAAGGAATGCTCAAGCGACTCGAAAACAATTCAAGCTTATCAAACTCAGAATAAGCTGTGTTTACACCACATCGGTTAAAATCAATCACCCCAGCATACTTTCCATGCTGAATAATCAGGTTTCCTGCATGATAATCATGATGCGCAAATACAAGCTTACTCTCTCCAATAATTGACAAGTTTCTTCTTACATAATCAATTATCTCTTGATCATGTGGAATACGTGTTTCGAGCTTCAAATACCGCTCGACCGCCTTCTCAAACTTCGTTTTCACAAAACCTATATGCTCGGATTTAGAGGCAACGATGGGCAATTCGTGTATTTTCAAAAGATCTACTCCCGCTTCATACCCTGCTCTGTATTGTTCAGCCTCCGTTAAGCTTGGTAACGCCACCTCGCCATCTTCTCCTTCAAGAAAAGAAAAAATCGTGTAACAGAAATTTTCTTCCGGTATCACACCAAAGGCATACACTTCCTGACATCGAACACCACGCTCCCTGAACGCACGCATCTTTGCTACTTTTTCTTGTACGCTCTCACTTAAAGCGAACTCATAGATTCGAAGCAACACTCGTTGTCCCTTCCAATGTGTTACGTATTTTAAATCAAACGAATATCCCTTTGTAATTGGAATCAGTGTCTCATCAGTTAATTCAGGAATCCTAGTGATGATTTTCTCTTTTGTAAGGTTTTTCATTTTCTACCCGCCTTTCTAAAGGAAATATTATCCTACCAAATATTCAGAAGAAAAGAAAGATTGCCTTAATAATTTTCGTATGCTACTATATTTGGAAATAAGAGGTGAGCGATATGAAACAGTTATTCATCGTACAACTTCATCATCACAGTTAGCCTTGCTATCCGATTGATAAAAAATCGCGTATAGGAAGGCTATTACTCGTAACCGCATGAATTGAGAAGAAATCTTCTCCCATTCATGCGGTTTTTTTGTATTCAAAAAACGAAAGGATGAGCGCATTGAAAAAGCTGAAAGATCAAAATGTAAAAGGAACAATGGATTATTTACCTGAGGATGAGCAGATCCGTAGAAAAGTGAGGCGAACGCTTGAAGATACGTTTATCCAATATAACTGTCTTCCGCTAGAAACCCCTATTCTGAATGAGCAAAAACTAATG
>ENA-ORXC01001068-ORXC01001068.1-marine-metagenome-genome-assembly--contig:-NODE-1068-length-17128-cov-3.605067_pt1 | contig 17128 bp, 17 predicted proteins | sample MGYA00237865_ERZ511478 | MGnify/ENA metagenome assembly ERZ511478 | reverse complement strand
TGATATAGGCGATCACCGCCGAGATCACCTCGCGCTTGCGACTGCCCACCACATCCATCTTCCCGTCGAACATCATCTGAGGGGTATAGACGTTCCGCGACCGCATCTTGCGTGCATAGGCACGTTGGCGCAGGCTGTTCGACGGCAGGGCCAGATCGTCCTTCCAGCCCAGATAATCCCAGTAATCCACATTCAGCGTCAGCGGCAGGATACCCGGCGTCTCGCGCAACTGCGTCAGCATCCGGTCGGCGGCCGGACACGAACTGCACCCCTGCGAGGTGAAAAGCTCGACGACCACGGTGCTCTGCGCGCGGGCGGTTCCGCTGCCGGCAACCAGCAGGGATACGGCGCACAGGACCGTGCGGAGGGTGGAAAAACTGGGGGCGGACATCGGAACCGAACCTTCCTGAGAGCAAATACCTTCTCTTCGACACCAAGAGATCTAGGCTCCCTCGCGACGTCATGCGAATCACGCCTGCGCGATAGAGTGACACGAAAATCACGAGTTTTCGTGACCCGGAAAGAGATACGATGTCCGAGAAAACGATCGTCGCCATGTGGTCCGGCCCGCGCAATATCTCGACCGCGATGATGCGCGCCTTCGAAAACCGTCCCGATACAGCGGTTTGGGACGAACCCTTCTACGCCCATTATCTCGCCACAACCGGCAGCGACCACCCCATGCGCGAGGCCGTCATCGCGGCGGGCCTGACGGATGCGGCGGCGGTCATCGACGGATGCGTGACCGCGCCACCGGGGCCGAATCGCCACGGAAACGTGCCGAACGTGTGGTTTCAAAAACACATGACAGTGCATATGCAGCCCGGGATCCCCCTCGACTGGGTCGCCGGGGCGCGCAATTTCTTCCTGATTCGCCGCCCCGAGGCCGTCCTCGCCTCCTATCACGACCGCCGCGCCGACCCGACGGCAGAGGATGTGGGCTTCGCGCGCCAGGCCGAACTGTTCGACATCGTCACCCGATTGCAGGGGGCACCGCCCCCCGTGGTCGATAGCGACGCGGTGCTCGCGGCCCCGGAAAGGACCCTGCGCGCCCTGTGCGAGGCCCTCTCGATCCCCTTCGACCCTGCCATGCTGTCCTGGCCCCCGGGCGGACGCGAGACGGACGGCGTCTGGGCCGCGCACTGGTATGCATCCGTCGAGACATCGCGCCATTTTGCGCCGCCCCGCGCTCCGCGCCCCCTGCCCGATCACCTCGCTCCCCTGGCCCGCGCCTGCCGCCCCCATTACGACGCCCTCGCCGCCCATACCCTTGCAGGCTCGACATGAAATAATTCAGTTCCCCCCTTGTTCTTTATAAATCCTTGTGTAAATAAGAACAAACAAGATACAGGAGGTAAAGATGCAGGATTACATCGGTCACAACCGTCGTCTCGCCCTTCATGCCGAGCGCGATTCGCGGCGCGCGGCCCTCGATGCGGTCGAGGCGGGTCTGATGCTCCGGAAAGCCGGTCATGCCCGTGCGAAGTCCGAACTGGAGCGGGCCTGCTGGCAGGACAGCGCCCACGCTCCCGTCGACCGCGCCCATGCCGCCCGCGAAGCCCTGCGCGCCGCCCATGCCCGCCGCGCGCGCCTGCGCGACGAGATGGCGGAATACGAGTACGAGCTGATCGATGACGGCGATTTCGACGATCTGGCGGCCTGATCCATGGCCCGCGCACCACGACGGAAGGCCCCGCTTCCCAAGAGCGTCGAACCGGGCTATGCAGCGAAACGTTCCCGAAAACGACCCGGACGATCCAGCCCCATGCCCTCCGATCTCTTCGAGCAGAAAGATGCAGCGTCAAAGGCTTACTCCGCCGATGACATCGAAGTCCTCGAAGGACTGGAACCGGTGCGCAAGCGCCCCGGCATGTATATCGGCGGCACCGACGAGCGCGCATTTCACCATCTGTTCACCGAAGTCCTCGACAACTCGATGGACGAGGCGGTCGCGGGCCACGCATCCCGGATAGACGTCTTCCTGAACGCGGACGGTTCCGTGACCGTGCGCGACAACGGACGCGGCATCCCCGTCGACCCGCATCCCCGCTTTCCCGACAAATCCGCGCTGGAGGTGATCCTCACCACCCTGCACGCGGGCGGCAAGTTCTCCGGCAAGGCCTACGAGACATCGGGCGGCCTGCACGGCGTCGGCGTCTCCGTCGTCAACGCCCTGTCCGTCGCGCTGGACGTCGAAGTGGCGCGCGAGAAGCGGCTCTACGGCCAGAAATTCTCGCGCGGCCTGCCGGTGACCTCGCTGGAGGAGCGCGGCGCGGCCCCCAACCGGCGCGGCACGACCGTCACCTTCACACCCGATCCCGAAATCTTCGGCGAACGCGCCAGCTTCCGCCCCGCCCGTCTTGCCCGAATGGCCCGCTCCAAGGCCTATCTGTTCCGGGGCGTGGAAATCCGCTGGCGCTGCGACCCGTCCCTGATCGGCACCGGCGACGAGACACCCGCCGAGGCGACCTTTCACTTCCCGAACGGGTTGGCCGACTTTCTGGCCGCCGATCTGGACGGAAAATCCACCCTCGCAGAGGAACCCTTCGCCGGACGCGCGGAATTCGCGGAGAAGTTCAGCGGCACTCCCGGCGCGGTCGAATGGGCGATTCACTGGTCCGCCGCCGTCGACGGCGCGATCTCGTCCTACTGCAACACGATCCCCACCCCCCAGGGCGGCACCCACGAAATCGGAATGCGCCAGGCCCTGACCCGCGCCCTGCGCGCCCATGGCGAGATGGCCGGAAACAAGAAAGCCGCGCAGATCACCGCCGACGACGTGATGGTCGATGCCCGCGCCCTGATCTCGATCTTCATGCGCGAACCGGAGTTTCAGGGCCAGACCAAGGAAAAGCTGTCCACCGCCGATGCTGCCCGTCTGGTCGAGGGCAGCCTGCGCGACCGGTTCGACACCTGGCTCGCCTCCGACCCGCGCCGCGCCGAGACGCTGATCGACTACTGCATCATGAAGGCCGACGAGCGCGCCCGGCGGCGCAGCGAAAAGGAAACCCAGCGCAAATCCGCCACCAAGCGCCTGCGTCTGCCCGGCAAACTGACCGATTGTTCCGATTCCACCCGCGACGGTACCGAAATCTTCCTCGTGGAGGGCGATTCGGCAGGCGGTTCGGCCAAGCAGGCCCGCGACCGGCGGTTTCAGGCGGTCCTGCCCCTGCGCGGCAAGATCCTCAACGTCGCCAATGCGACCGCCGACAAGCTGGCCCAGAACCAGGAACTCCAGGATCTGCTTCTCGCCCTCGGCGTGCAGACCGGAACGCGGTTTCGGCTGGAAGACCTGCGCTACGACCGCATCATCATCATGACCGATGCCGATGTCGACGGCGCGCATATCGCCGCGCTGCTGATGACGTTCTTCTACCGCGAATTGCCGGAGATCATCTCGAACGGCAAACTCTACCTCGCCGCCCCCCCGCTCTACCGCCTGACCAGCGGCGCATATTCCACCTATGCCGCCGACGAGGAGGAACGCGACCGCCTGATCGCGAAGGAATTCAAGGGCAGGAAGGTCGATATCGGGCGCTTCAAGGGTCTTGGCGAAATGATGGCGAAGCAGCTCAAGGAAACGACGATGGATCCGGACAAGCGCAAGCTGTTCCGGGTCAGTCTGGAAGATGTCGAGCCGGGCGAGACCCACAGCCTCGTCGAGCGACTGATGGGGCGCAAGGCCGAAAAGCGGTTCGAATATATCCAGGATAACGCGCGCTTCGCGGAGGATATCGATGTCTGACGGGGACGATATCTTCTCGGTCGCGGGGCGCGTCGCGGTCGTCACCGGCGCATCGGGCGGTCTGGGACGCGCGGTGGCGACGGCCCTCGCGATACGCGGTGCCAGGGTCGTGGGCATCGCGCGCCGGGCCGAGGCGCTGAACGAATGGCGCGCTGAAACGACCGGCGAAAGCGCCCTCCTCGCCGCCGAACTAGGCACCCTCGAAACCGCCATCGATATCGCCCGGCGAGCGGCGGAACCGTTCGGGGCGCCGGATATCCTGATCAATGCGGCGGGGGTCAATACCCGTCAGGCGGCGGACGACGTGACACCCGAAGGGTGGCAGCGCACGATGGATCTGAACCTCGCGGTGCCGTTCTTTCTCGCCCAGGCGATGGTACCGGCCATGCGCGCGGGGGGGTGGGGCCGCATCGTGAATTTCGCCTCGCTCCAGACCTTTCGCGCCTTTCCGGGCGGGCTGGCCTACGGCACGTCCAAGGGCGGAATCGGCCAGATGACCCGAGCCATGGCGGAGGCGTGGTCGCGCGACGGCATCACCGCGAATGCCCTCGCGCCCGGGTTCTTCCCGACCGACCTGACCGCCCCGGTCTTCGACGATCCCGAACGCGCCGGGCGCAATGCCGCCCAGACCTGCATCGGGCGAAACGGCACCATGGACGACATCGTCGGCCCCGCGCTCTTCCTGTGTTCACCTGCCTCGAACTATGTCACCGGGCAGATCCTCAGCGTCGATGGCGGCTTTACGGCTCGATAAGACACTGCGAACGCCAATTCGATCAGCACACGAATGGATCGTCTTTCTTTGAAACCAAATCGATACCTATGGTTCCTTTACCATGGTACGATAGGATTTGTGGACATTCACCCGGAGGGATTGATGATACGACGATTTGTGCTGGCGATGATGGTCGTGCTGATGCCCCTGCCCGCGATGGCGGCGGAACTGCTGATGTTCGATGCCAGAGGCTGCTATTGGTGCGATCGCTGGAAAAGCGAGGTCGGCGGGTATTATCACGGCACGCGCGAGGGGCGTGCGGCACCGCTGCGTCGGGTCAGCCTCGACCGCCGCCTGCCGCCCGATCTGTCGTGGATACGGGGGGTGCGGGCATCGCCGACCTTCGTCTTGATCCACCGTGGCCGGGAAATCGGGCGGATCGTCGGATATACGGACGAGAGACAGTTCTGGGCGAGGATGGACGGGATGATGCGCGGTCTGGCGCAGCACCGTTGACCGTCAGCCCCGCGACAGTTCCAGCAGGCAGGCGGCATCCATGAACGCCGCGCGCTTGTCTTCGGCGGCCTTGGTCGCGAGATCGTCCTCGCCCCACTTTTCTATCTGCCAATCCTCGTCCACCCGCGAAGCCGTCCAGGCATCCTGTGCGCCCAGATAACCGTGGCTGACGGCGAGGGCCAGAATCAGCGAACCTGAAAACGCCGTCAGATCGTGCAGCGCGGCCAAGCCCGCATCGTCATGCTCCTGCACCACCGCGCGCAGGGCGGCGAGGCTGGCCGCAGGCTGATCCACCGCCACGATACCCCCCGTGACGACCATCGGTGCACCCCGTGTCCGGGCGATCCAGGTCAGCGGGTCGTCCCATGCCGCCGCCTGCCGGGCGACGAGACCCTCGGGATGCTCGGCGCGATAGCAGAGCAGGTCGCTCGCGCCATAGGCGGCGACCTGATCCACGATGTCGGCGCGATGATCGACCACGGTATCGAGAATCGAATTCATGTAGCGGGTCATCGGCATGGTCGCCGGATCGACCCTGTCGCCCTGCGCGCGCCATTCAGCGGCGATGGCATCGGCCATCGCGCGGGTCGGGGCGGTGACGGCGCGGCGCGTCGGCGTGCGCACCGGCTTTCCGTCCAGCGTGATCGCGAAGGGTGGCGCATTGCCCTCGACCCGCGCCGCATGCCAAGGGCGGCTCACAGCAGCGACTCCAGGGCGGCATCGAGATCGGCGAAATCGTCGATCACGATATGCGCCCCCGCATCGTGCAGGGCCGCCACCGGATGATAGCCCCAGCCGACGCCGATGGCGATACAGCCATGGGCGCGGGCCATCGAGATATCGAACGTGGTATCGCCGATCATCGCCGTGCGCGCGGGGGCGATGCCGGTCAGGCGCTCGCAGTTCTGCAACATGCCCGGATGCGGCTTGGACGGGGCATCGTCCGCCGTCTGGGTCGCGTTGAAGAATGGGCGCAGGGCAAAGGCGTCGAGGGTATGCTCCAGCCCGCGCCGCGCCTTGCCCGTGGCCACGGCCATCAGCATTTCGGGCGTATTCAGCCGCTGCAACGCGGCGAGCGTGCCGGGATAGAGCTGGCCATCCGCTTCCGGTCCCGTCTCGCGATGGTCGATGGCGGCGGCGCGAAAGGCGCGGTCGAGGGCGGCGAGGGTCTCGGGCGGGTGGCCAGGGGCCAGCGCGGCCACGGCCTGCGGCACCGACAATCCGACGATGCCGCGCACGGCCTCGGGCGTCGGGGCGTCCATGCCGATTGATTCGAACCCCAGTTTCATCGCGTGCTGGATGGCGAACAGGCTGTCCACCAGCGTGCCGTCGCAATCGAAGACAATCAATCTGGGTTCGGTCATTCGGTCCATTCCGACAGGAATTCATCGTCATCCACGCGCTTCGCATCCCAGCCGAACAGATCCCAGCTATGCAGCATGTGTTCGGGCAGAGGGGCGCGGATGTCGAGGGGCGGGTGGCCCTTTTCGGGGTGCGGCACGACGATGTGGCGGGCGTGCAGGTGCATCTTGCGGCTGACAGCGCCGGTCAGGCGGCGTTCGGCCTCGTCGGCGGTCGGTCCGTACTTGCCGTCACCGACGATGGGGTGGCCCATGGTCGAGCAGTGTACGCGCAACTGGTGCGTGCGCCCCGTAACCGGGCGCAGGGTCAGCCACGCGGCCAGTTGCGCGGCGGTGTCCATGGTCGCGTAGTCGGTGACGGCGCGCTTGGCATCCGGCTGGTTGGGCAGGTCGTCGCGGTCGATCACCGTCATCTTCTCGCCGAAGGTGCCGGGCGCCTTCATGATCGCGGCCTTGATCGTGCCCTCGCGCGGTTTCGGCACGCCGATCACGGCGGCCCAGTAGGTCTTGCGCGCCGCCTTCGACCGGAACGCCGCCGTCAGGGTGCGCGCCGCCAATCCGGTACGCGCGAGCAGCAGCAGGCCGGAGGTATCCTTGTCGATGCGGTGCACGAGTTTGGGACGGTCGTCCCCCTCCTCCGCCAGCGCGGGCAGCAGGCCGTCGATATGGCGGTGGGTCTGGCCGGTGCCGCCCTGGACGGGGATGCCGGGGGGCTTGTTCAGCACGATGACGTGGTCGTCGCGGTAGATCACCATATCCCGGATCAGCCTGGTATCGGCCTGCGAGATCGTCGGCTTGCCGCCGCGCGTCGGGGCGTGGGGGTCGTCGGAGAGAGGCGGGACGGTGACGGTCATCCATTCGGCAATGCGGAAATTCGATTTCACCTTGCCGCCATCGACCCGGATATCGCCCTTGCGCAGCAGTTTCTCGATGCGCCCCTGGTTCAGTTGCGGATACCGCTCGCGCAGCCAGCGGTCGAGCCGCCGCCCGTCATCCCCCGCCTCGATCGCGACCATCTCGCCCTTCATGACAGCACCGCGCGGGTCAGCGCCAGCCCGGCGAACAGCGCGGCGATGGAGGCGACGACCGATCCGCCGACATAGCCCAGCGCCGCCAGCATCCGGCCCTTTTCCAGCAGCAGGACCGCATCCAGCGAGAAGGCGGAAAACGTCGTGAACCCGCCCAGCACCCCGGTCATCGCGAAGGCCGCGACCGGCGACGCCGCCCCCTGCCCCCGCGCGATGAAGAGCGCGGCGAGGATGCCCATCGCCAGCGACCCGGCGACATTCACGGTCAGCGTACCGTAGGGAAACCCCGGCCCGAATGTCCGCAAGGCCCAACCGCCGGTCAGGTATCGAAGGCTGGCCCCGAGGGCGCCGCCGCTGGCTACTGCAATGAGCATCATGCGGGCGGTTCTAGCGGCGAGGCGGTCGGGTGGCAACGCCCCGCGTGACGTGCATCGGGTTCCGAAGCGTTTTTGTCATTCCCTTCCGATCCGCGTCCGGATCGCGACCCGATGCCTTGTCGAAAGCCGCGCAGTGCAGGCCGTTCGCAGGCCCCTGCCGCCCGATATCGACAGGGGGTTGCGCACCTGCGACAAAGCGCCTATGCCACCCCTCATGTTTATCACCGGACCCGGAAATCGATGAATTTTACCCGCTTCCCCCCAAAGGGTGCCGATGCGGTGACGGCCGGGCGGTAATCGCGCGTCTTCGTCGCCTTCAGGTGCCTTTGCCCCTGAAAGCCGATGGAGACTTCCCATGTTTCGCTGGTTCGCGACCCGCGTCGATCCCTTCCAACCCTATGACGACCGGGCGGAGATGCCGCCGACCCTGACGCAATTCTTTGTGCAGATGATCCGGCCCGTGCGCTGGATCGTGGGGCTGGCGCTCGTCTTCGGCGGGGCGGTCGCGTTGCTCGAAATGCTGATGTTCCGCTACGTGCAGCGGCTGGTCGACATCCTCGGTCAGACGACGCCCGCCGAGTTGTGGGCGCTGCACGGCACCGAGATCCTGGTGATGGCGTTCGTCGCGCTGTTCCTGCGGCCCGTTGTCGATTTCATCGCGATCAACCTGATCAACCTGACGTATCTGACCCCCGTGGCCGCGCTGGTGCGGTGGCGCACGCACCGCCATGTGCTGCGCCAGTCGGTCGGGTTCTTCCAGAACGATTTCGCGGGCCGCATCGCGCAGAAGGTGATCCAGACCGGCCCGGCGGTCGGGGACGCGGTCTATACCGTGATCGATGCGCTGTGGTATTCGTCGATCTTCATGCTGGGCGCGCTGTTCCTGCTGGCCGAGAACGACTGGAGGATGGTGATTCCGTTCGTCCTGTGGCTGGCCGCCTACATCGCCATCGCCGTCTATATCGTCCCGCGCTCGGGCCGGGCGGCGCATGCGATGTCCGAGGCGCGCTCGACCATGACCGGGCGGATCGTGGACAGCTACACCAATATCCAGACCGTCAAGCTCTTCGCCCATTCGGACCGCGAGGATGCCTATGGCCGCGAGGCGATCGAGGATACCTACACGACGTTTCAGACGCAGATGCGGCTCGTGTCGGTCATGGAGGCGGGGCTGCTGTTCATCAATACCGCGCTCATCGCGGGCGTCTGCGGCACGGGCCTGTGGCTGTGGTCGATCGGCGAGATCGGCGTGGGCGCGGTGGCGGCCAGCACCGCCGTGATGCTGCGGATCTCCGCGATGACGAATTGGGTGATGTGGGCGCTGACGCAGTTGTTCCAGAATATCGGCGTGGCGATGGAGGGCTACGAGACCATCGCCCGGACGCGGGACGTGGTGGATGCCCGGGGGGCGAAACCGCTGGCCGTCACCGAGGGCCGTATCGCCTTCAGGGATATCCGCTTCCTCTATGGCCGCGAGGTCGGCGGGGTGAGGCGGGTCGACCTGACCGTCGAACCCGGCCAGCGCATCGGCCTGATCGGACGGTCGGGTGCGGGCAAGTCCTCGCTCGTGAACCTCGTGCTGCGCTTCTACGATCTGGAGGAGGGCCGCATCGAGATCGACGGGCAGGATATCGCCCGGGTGACGCAGGACAGCCTGCGCGCGAATATCTCGGTCGTGACGCAGGATACGGCGCTGCTGCACCGGTCGGTGATGGACAATATCCTCTACGGTCGCCCCGATGCCACGCCCGAACAGGCGCGGCAGGCGGCAGTGCGGGCGCGGGCGCATGACTTCATCCTCGACCTGTCCGACCCGGCGGGCCGCACGGGCTATGACGCCCATGTCGGCGAGCGGGGGGTCAAGCTGTCCGGCGGCCAGCGCCAGCGCATCGCCATCGCCCGCGCCATCCTCAAGGACGCGCCCATTCTGGTGCTGGACGAGGCGACCAGTGCGCTGGATTCGGAGGTGGAGGCGGAGATTCAGGAGGAACTGGCCGACCTGATGGAGGGCAAGACCGTCATCGCCATCGCCCACCGCCTCTCGACAATCGCGCATCTGGACCGCATCGTGGTGATGGATGCGGGCCGGGTGGTCGAGGACGGGACGCATGCGCAATTGCTGGAGACCGGCGGGTTGTATGCCGGGTTCTGGAAACGGCAGTCGGGCGGATTTCTGAACATGGCGGCGGAGTAGGGATATGGCGGAAGAAACGTACCAACCCTCCTCGTTCATCCCCGAGATAGGCGATCCCTATTTCGGGGGCGGCGACATCACAAATTTCGAGTACGATACCGATCTCGTCATCCTGCGCATGCGCGAGGCGTGCTCGATGGGGGCGGACCGGGAGGCGGATTACATCGTCGCCGCCCCCTATACGGTCACGTTCGAGGTCGATGGCGAGGCCCGCTGCATCACCGTACCCGCCGGGATGCTGACCGACCTCGTCTCCGTCCCCTTCTTCCTGCGCTGGCTGGTCGAACGGGTCGGGCCGCACCTCGAAGCGGCCATCGTGCACGACTTCCTGTTCATCGCATGGGCCTATGCCCCGGACGAGGCAGACCGCAGGCCGACGCGCGAAAAATGGCTGTTCGCCAACCGGGTGATGATCACGGGGCTACAACGGGCGGGCGTTCCGAAATGGATACGCTGGGGGATCGCCTGGGCGCTCTCGACACCGTTCTCGTGGAACATCTTCGCCAACCCCTCGTCGCCCCACTTCGTCGATCTGCGCAATGCCCGCCTCAGGACCGCCGGACTGCGCGCGGGCAACCCTTCCGCGTGAAAGGCACCGCCATGACCAGAACCGCCCTCATCACCGGCGCGGCACGCGGGATCGGCCTCGCGGCGGCGCAGCGGTTCCTGCGCGAGGGGTGGGCCGTCGCGATGCTGGACCGGGACGGCGACGAACTGGGCCGGGCCGCTGCCGCGCGTCAGGATGTGCTGGCGATCACCGCCGATGTCTCGGACCCCGACGACGTGGCCCGTGCGGTGGCCGAAGTCGGGGCGCGGTTCGGGCGGCTGGATGCGCTGGTCAACAATGCGGGCGTCGCGGAGTTCGGCCCCGTCGCCGAGGCGGATTTCGCGATGTGGCGGCGGGTGATGGCCACCAATCTCGACGGGGTGTTCCTGATGTCGCAGGCGGCGATACCGCTACTAGCGCGTCAGGGCGGAGCCATCGTCAATATCGCATCCATTTCCGGCCTGCGCGCCAGCACGTTGCGCGTGGCCTATGGCACGTCGAAGGCCGCCGTGATCCAGTTGACCCTGCAACAGGCGGTCGAGTTGGGCGAACTCGGCATCCGCGCCAACGCCGTCGCCCCCGGCCCGGTGCGGACCAAACTGGCCATGGCCGTCCACACGCCCGAGATCATCGCCGCCTACCACGACGCCCTTCCCCTCAACCGCTACGGCACCGAGGAGGAGTTGGCCAATACCATCTGGTTCCTGTGCTCGGACGAGGCCAGCTACGTCACCGGGCAGGTGCTGGCCACCGATGGCGGGTTTCAGGCGACGGGAGTGGGGTTGCCCGCGCTCCGGCGATAAACCCTCTCGACGGCGCGGCCCCTTCCGCTACATCCCCCTGTATGAACCGTCTCACCCGCCCCTTCGAAAACGCCTTCCGCCCCTTCCAGCCCGACACCGTCCCGCAACCGCCCGCCGAACTGGGCGCGTTCCTGCGCTGGGCATTGCGGGAGTTCCGGTGGGTCATGATCGGCCTCGGCCTCGCCACGCTGGCCTATGGCGCGCTGGATGTGTGGGTCGCGTGGTATTTCGGCCAGTTGATCGACATGGCGGCGCAGACGGGGCGCGAGGACTTTCTGGCGCAGCACTGGGGGTCGCTCCTGCTGGCGGGGCTGGTCTTCTTCGTGGCCCGGCCCGTCGCCCATATCGTGCAGAGCGCGTTGCAGACCCTCGCGCTGGGGCCGAACCTGTCGGTACGCGCGCTGTGGCGGCTGCACCGGCATACGCTGGGCCATACGCTGGGATTCTTCCAGGACGATTTCGCCGGGCGCATCGCCTCCAAGCAAATGCAGACGGCGGGCGCGCTGGTCACTGCAACGATGGATACGATCATGTCCGTCGGCCTCTTCAGCGTCTATGTCGTCGTGATGGCCGGGGTGTTGCTCGGCACCGACTGGCGGCTGGGGGTGATGACGATCCTGTGGGCCGGGGGGCTGACCTGGTTCATCGTCGCGTCCGTCCCCCATATCCGCGCGACGGCCAAGGCGCGGGCGGAAACGCGGGCGGCGGTGAACGGGCGCTTCGTGGACAGCTTCACCAATTTCGCGACCGTCAAGCTCTTCGCCCACACCCAGCGCGAGGAGGCCCATGCGGAGGCGAGCCTGCACCGGTACCGCGATGCCGCGCTGAACTACGGGCGCGCCTCGGTGCGGGTACGGGCGGGGATCGTGGTGATCAACGCGCTCGGCTCCGGCGGCATTATCGGGCTGGCCCTGCTGTTCTGGATGCGCGAGCAGGCCACCATCGGCGAGTTGGCGGCGGCGGTCACCCTGATCATGCGCGCCACCCAGATGAGCGGCTGGGTCGCGTGGAGCGCCATCGGCGTGTTCGAGAGCATCGGCACGATCGAGGACGGCGCGGGCACACTGGCCACGCCCCACGGCATCGTGGATGCCGGGACCGCCCGCGCCCTGCCCGCCGCCAAGGGGGCCATCCGGTTCGAGAACGTCACGTTCCAGTACGGGCGCGAGGTGGGCGGCGTGACGGGCCTTAACCTGTCCATCGCCCCGGGCGAGCGGGTCGGACTGGTCGGGCGCTCCGGCGCGGGCAAGTCCACCATCGTCAGCGCCCTGCTGCGCCTCTACGATATCGAGGAAGGGCGGCTGACCATCGACGGCCACGACATCCGCACCCTGACGCAGGACAGCCTGCGCCGCCAGATCGCGGTGGTGACGCAGGAAACCGCGATGTTCAACCGCTCGGCGCTCGACAATATCCTCTACGGCTATCCCGGCGACCACGACACCCCCGAGGCGGTCGCGGCGGCCAAGGGCGCGGCGCGGCAGGCCCGGGCCGACGACTTCATCCGCGATATTTCGGACCGGGAGGGGCGAAAAGGCTATGCCGCCCATATCGGCGAGCGGGGGGTCAAGCTGTCGGGCGGTCAGCGCCAGCGCATCGCCATCGCCCGCGCCATCCTCAAGGACGCGCCCATTCTGGTGCTGGACGAGGCGACCAGCGCGCTCGATTCCGAGGTGGAGGCCGAGATTCAGGCCGAACTGACCGACATGATGCAGGGCAAGACCGTCATCGCCATCGCCCACCGCCTCTCCACCATCGCCCATCTCGACCGCATCGTCGTGCTGGACGGGGGCCGCATCGTCGAGGACGGCACGCATGACGCGCTGCTGGCGCGGGACGGTCAGTATGCCCGCTTCTGGAACCGGCAATCGGGCGGCTTCCTCAATCTGGCGGCGGAGTAGGCGATCCCCGATTGCACCCGGCGCGGACCTGCAATACCGCTGGGTCCATCGAAATCGAGTCGGGAGCCGCCGCCATGAACCGGGAAGTCTTCATCACCTGTGCCGTCACCGGATCGGGCGACACGACGGGCAAATCGAATCTCGTCCCCGTCACCCCGCAGCAGATTGCCGAAAGCGCGATTCTGGCGGCGAAGGCGGGCGCGGCCATCGTGCATTGCCACGTGCGCGACCCGGAGACGGGGGCACCTTCCCGCGATGTCGGCCTGTTTCGCGAGGTGACCGACCGCATCCGGGGCGCGGATGTGGACGTCGTGCTGAACCTGACCGCCGGAATGGGCGGCGACCTCACGCTCGGGTCCGTCGAGCAGCCGCTGCCCCCCTCCGATACCGGCACCGACATGGCGGGGGCCACCGAACGCCTGGCCCATATCGCGGAATGCCTGCCGGAGATCTGCACTCTCGATTGCGGCACGATGAATTTCGGCGAGGGGGATTACGTGATGACCAACACCCCCGCCATGCTGCGCGCCATGGCCGCCGGGATGCGCGATCTGGGGGTCAAGCCCGAGATCGAGGCGTTCGATACCGGCCACCTGTGGCTGGCGAAACAACTGGCGAAGGAGGGCCTGATCGACGCTCCCGCGCTGGTGCAACTGTGCATGGGCATCCCCTGGGGCGCACCGGACGACATGCAGACGCTGGGCGCGATGGTCAATGCGATCCCCGAGGGCTGGGTCTATTCCGGCTTCGGCATCGGGCGCAGCGAGCTGCCCTATGTGGCCGCGATGGCGCTGCACGGGGGCAATGTGCGGGTCGGGCTGGAGGACAACCTGTATCTCTCCAAGGGCGTCCTCGCCACCAATGCCCAACTGGTCGAACGCGCCGTCACGATCCTGGAGGGCATGGGCGCGCGGGTCATCGGGCCGGAAGAAGTGCGCGAGCGGCTGAAGCTGACGAAGCGCGCGCCCCGGGCATGACCCGCCGCGTCCTCATCACCGCCGGGGCGTCCGGCATCGGGCTGGCCCACGCCCGGGCCTTTGCCGCCGAGGGGGCGCGGGTGGCGGTGACGGATATCGACGCGGGGGCGCTGGCGGCGCTGCACGAAAGCGACCCCGGCATCCTGACCCACCCTGCCGATGTGACGGACGAGGCCGCGATCGGCGCGGCCATCGCGCAGACCGTGCAGACGTTCGGCGGGCTGGATATCGTCTGCGCCAATGCGGGGACGGGCGGCCCGGCGGGGGCGCTGGAGACGCTGGACGCCGCCGAATGGCGGGCCTGCATCGACGTGAACCTGACCGGTGCCTTCCTGACCGCAAAGCACGCGATCCCGCCTCTGCGCGAGGGCGACGACCCGCTGCTGCTGTTCACCAGTTCCAGCGCCGGGCTGTTCGGCTATCCCGGGCGGGGACCGTACAATGCGGCGAAATGGGCGCTGACGGGCCTGACGAAGACGCTGGCTATGGAACTCGGCCCCGACGGCATCCGCGTCAACGCCATCGCCCCTGGCGCAGTGGAAGGCGACCGGATGGAGCGGGTTCTCGCCGCCGAAGCCGCCGCGCATGACCGCCCGGTCGAGGAGATGCGCGCGCAATACGTCAAGGGCGTCTCGATGCGCGCCTGGGTCACCGCCGAGGATATCGCCGCCACCGCCCTCTTCCTCGCCTCCCCCGCAGCCCGGCGGATTTCGGGTCAGGTGATTTCGGTCGACGGGCATACGGAGACTTTGGCCCCTTGAGAATCGCCCTGCCCCGGGCAAAGATCCGGGGCCTCGACGAGTTATGCGCTGCCCATCGAGGCCCCGGGTCTTCGCCCGGGGCAGGGAAAATCTGCTAGAATCCGACCGCATCCCCGCCCTTCAGCGCCAGTCGCTCCCGCGCCTGCGCCGGGGTCGCGACCGTCATCCCCAGATTCTCGACGATCTCGCGGATGCGCGTCACCTGCTGCACGTTCGAGGTCGCCAGTTCCCCCTTGCCGATATACAGGCTGTCCTCCAGCCCCACCCGCAGGTTGCCGCCCAGCATCGCGCTCTGGGTCGCGAAGGGCATCTGCGCCTTACCCGCCGCCAGCACCGACCACTCGTAGTTCTCCGCCCCGAAAAGCCGGTCGGCGGTGCGGTGCAGGTGGACGAGGTGGTCGAGTTCGGCCCCCATCCCGCCGAGGATTCCGAACACCATCTGGATGAAGAACGGCGGGCGAATCAGTCCCTTGTCGACGAACCATTTCAGGTTGTAGAGATGGCCCAGATCATAGCATTCGAACTCGAACTTCGTGCCATGCGCCTCGCCCAGGTTCCTGAGCGCGTATTCGATGGTCGCGAAGGTGTTCGGAAAGATGAAATCGCGCGTCATGCCCAGGAATTCGGGTTCCCACTCGTGCTGCCACTCCGAATATTTCTCCAGCAGCGGAAAGATGCCGAAATTCATCGATCCCATATTCAGCGAGGCCATCTCGGGCGAGGCCCCGGTCGCCGCCGCCAGCCGGTCGTCCATGCTCATCCCCAGCCCCGCGCCGGTCGAGACGTTGATGACGGCGTCCGTGCTCTGCTTGATGCGGGGCAGGAACTGCATGAAGATTTCGGGGCGCGGGTCCGGCTTTCCCGTCTGCGGGTCGCGGGCATGCAGATGGATGATCGACGCGCCCGCCTCCGCCGCCTCGATGCTGGCGGTGGCGATCTGGTCGGGGGTGATCGGCAGATGCGGCGACATCGTGGGCGTGTGGATACCGCCCGTAGGGGCGCAGGTGATGATGACGGGTCTGGGCATGGGTTTCCCTCTCGTTGCCCACCCAGGCTACGCGAAGCGCATCGCGCCCCTCAACCCCTGTCCCCTCTCCTGTCCATCGCCCTGTCCACACCGGGCCATACCGCCAGAACGGCGACCAGCAGCAGCGCCATGATCATCAGTTCCATGACTTCCTCGACGCCCTGAAAGCGGACGGACAGGGCATCCGTGACCGTGACCCCGAACGGCTCCAGCTTGCGGGCGATGCCGTCGAGCGACTTCGCGATGCCCGCGAAGCCGACCGCCAGGGCCACCGCCAGCGCCCCTGCATACCCGCCCCGCAGCCCCGCCCACAGCGTTTGCCGCTCCCGCAGGAACAAACCGATCAGGCACCCGAGGATGCACAGGATGATCGCCCCGCCGACGATCTTCTCCGCCAGCGGCACCCCCTCCTTCAGGTATTGCGAGGATTTGAACAGCCCGCGCGTGAAGAACCGCTTGTCCATGTCCAGTTCCCGCCCCGCCATCGCCAGCAGGATGACGGTGACGCAGACCTTGTTCGACACCGCCGTCCCGCTCCGGGTCCAGACCAGCAGCGCGCAGGCGGCGAAGCCGATGGCCGAGGCCGTCTCGACCGCCCCGCCCTCCCGCGCAACCCTGCCGATCACGTCCAGCGGCTGCGCCATCAGCCAGGCCAGCCCGACCGCGAAGACGATCAGGACGAGGGCAAGCCCCGTGTAATCTCGTTTCATTCCCGCATCCCGTATCGTGACGATCAGGAGTGATCGCCCGGAGGCGGATACTGCATCCGGTGGAGCACGTCATCCCACGACACGGTATTGCGCACGAATTCCGTGCCAGCATCGCGGGGCGGCTGATAATCCCACGATGTCCAGATACCCTGCTCCATCGCCGCATGGATGGCGCGGCGCTGCTTTTGCGTGGCCACGACGTTGGCGCTGATCGCCGCCGAGTCCCAGCGCCGCGCCACCTCCGCCGCGAAATCGCGGGCGGTGGCGGCATGGGCCGGGTCAGTGGCCAAATTGGTCAGCTCCATCGGGTCGGCCTCGATATCGAACAGTTGAGGCGGGTCCACGTCGCAATGCATATATTTCCACCGCCCGCGCCGGATCATGAAGACGGGATGCGCCGGGGCCATCTCGGCGCAGTACTCCCCGATCGCCTCCGCCCCCGCCGACCGTTGCCGCCACCCGCGCC
>ENA-ORXC01001065-ORXC01001065.1-marine-metagenome-genome-assembly--contig:-NODE-1065-length-17141-cov-3.478610_pt1 | contig 17141 bp, 21 predicted proteins | sample MGYA00237865_ERZ511478 | MGnify/ENA metagenome assembly ERZ511478 | reverse complement strand
TAAGCGGCAAAATTCAAATATAAATTCATCTTTGTTTCTCTCCCTTAACCGCCAGTAGTGCTTCTTGACCCGCTGCCGAATCCTGAACTGCCCTTTGGCGAAGTATTTTTATAATTGCTGTCCAGTCTTGCTCCTTTGAATGAGGAACTGTTCTTGTACTTCATATAATCATTGCTCTTATAGAGTAATGATCGGTTCGCAAAGAACATGCCAGCGAAAAAGTAATGTCCAAAATATGGAGAGTTGTTATCATCACACTCCCAGACACCATCTTCATTGTCCCATTCCCAGTCTGAACAATCGGTCCCTTCTGGTACGGGAGGGATATCCTGGCCCTGTTCAGAATTCCAATCCTGTCCTTCATCGCCGGATACATCTGGCTCCCAATCACGGTCCGGAATGGCCTGTGGATTGTTATTGCAACCAGCGAGCCCCATCATCAAAGCCGTAGCAGATATACTCGCAATAACCTTTTTTGTTTTGCCCATTTATTTCACCTCTTTCTTATTTACGTAAATATTTACGGAAGACCTGGGAAAAAGTTTCAAATTCCTTCTTACTTTCCAGATAACAACCTTCCTTTTATTGTAACACTTTACTCTTGCAGTGATGCTGAATTCTTCAATTAGTATGGTATCTCCTTCCTTCGCTGCACTATTAAAGTGTGATAGATCTGGGTTCGCTTTTTTCCTGTTAACAATCAATCTTGCCCATAAAAAAATTCCTCGAAATTAAATTCCTTTATTTCCGCGTTTCCTAATGCGATTTTTGCTAAAATAATTTCAAATAGGCATAAACCTGCTAACATAATGATTCCTGCAACCATAACGACACTCCTTAGAAATATGTTTGCATATACAATAATTTATGGAACGCGTTTCAGGTCAAGAATAATCTTTGCGAGGTTTTTAAATGGCTAATATCAGAGAAATTGCCCGACTGGCAGGAGTATCAGTTTCCACAGTGTCACGCGTGCTGAATAACCATCCATATGTCACCCCGGATAAACGGGAAGCAGTTATGAAAACCATAAGAGAACTGGATTATAGTCCAAACATTAATGCTGTCCATTTATCCCGAGGAAAGACAAATATGGTCGGAGTCGTACTGCCAACGATCAATCACCCATATTTTTCTGAACTGCTGGAAGGAATCGCGGAAGAAGCGATCAAGCATAATATTCAGCTGGTTATCTTCCAGACAGGCTATAACCTGGAAAAGGAATTTGAAGCATTAGAACAACTTCGAGGCCATCTTATTGATGGAGTTATTATTGCTTCACGCGCTATTCCGTTTGACTCACTTTTAAAGTATAAAGATGCAGGACCGATTGTGTTATGTGAGGATTCTGATCAAGACGAGTTTCCTTCGATTTCAATCCAGCATGTTGCTGCATTCAACCTTGGTTTGGAATATTTACTTTCCAATGGACATGAGAGGATCGCCATCTGTCTAGGAAGACTTAAAGGAACAAATAGCAAGAAGCGTCAGAAGGCATATAAGGAAAAGATGAAGATGATTGGCCAGAAAGTTCATAAAGAATGGATTATTGGTAAGTGTTTACTCATTCAGGATGGAAAAAAAGTGGTGAACCGATTTTTAAAAATGAAAGAAAAGCCGACTGCCTTTCTAGTCGGTAATGATCAAGTTGCAGCCGGAATTATCACGGAAGCCAAAAGACAAGGCCTTAATGTACCTGAAGATTTAGCCGTATTGAGCTTTGATAATCACCCAATATCCGGAATTATGGGAATCACGACAATCGACATACCCACTAAACAATTAGGTACAGATGCCTTTAATGCATTTATCAAGCGAACTGGCGATGATAAATATGCCAAGAAGGTCACCCTGCCATTTAAATTAGTTCAGCGACAATCAGTTTAAAATAAAAAGCGCAAGCGCCTCGTTCAGCCCCGGCAAGCGCTGGAGGGCCGGCCGGTGAAGTCGTTCTTTGACTTCATTGGACGGACCGAAGCGTCTCGAGGGGCTAGGCGCTGGAGCTGGATTAAGAATACTGCATGTAGTTATCCACAACTAAATAATTTAATAATTTCGTAAAAAGAACCAAAAAACAAACCTGCCAACTTTGGCAGGTTACTTGTTACTGTATTCTGCTTTTACGATTGATCAGCTCAATGGTATCGTCTGTCATGTAATAATCGTGGGAATCCATTAAAATGGCTTTCAATGAGCCTGGGACCCTATTGGCATCATAACCACAAACGGAGATTAAATTTGTGGATTTAATTATTGCGTCTGCTTTTTTTTCGTAATCCCCCAGATTCTTGAAGATTTGGTCCTGTTCTCTCCATTCCACATGAGCCCATGTCTGTACCGGGATATTTTTTTCCAAAAAAGGCGCAAGCATATTGTCTAAATAACTTAAAATCGTTTCCTTATCGAAGTTGCCGCGATAGCAATAGAAGTCATAATTGTTAATGGTGTGTATCATTTCCTGTTGTTGCTCGTCAAATTCAACTTTGATTCTATTCTGCAGTTCAGGCATAATCCTGTCATTTTCTATGATCATGATGTGGTTGCCCAGACCGATTGCCGCTGCAGCATAGATTATCAGATTTTCAACATATTTCTCTTCATTTTCAAAAGTATAAAAAATATGTGCTCCACTTTCTTTTGCAGTCGAGATCAGGTCCTCGATTCTTTTGTGCATTGTATCAGTCTCCTCCTGAATTCAAGGGAAACAAACAATGAATTCGCAAATTCAAAATATACCCTTTATATTAACATATTTCTTGTTATTAATCGATTAAACTTGTTTATGATTCAATCAAGTCCAGTTATACATACGGATTTAATTTACGATTATTTTCACAAGGTCATGGGTGGGTTCTGACTTCAAGGAGTGAATGCCTTTTCACGAAGAGTGACTATAAAAAACTCACCGAGCATTTAATGTTCGGCGAGTGAAATTAGTTAGTCCATAACAAAAGTCTTGAGTTTACCGGCTTTAGTGTTTAAATCACTTAAAGCTTCTTTGTATTCCGTTTCTAACTGGCTAATAATTTCAGATGCGGACTGAATTTTCTCAATGGCTCCAACACCCTGCCCTGCTGACCAAATGTCTTTCCAGGCTTTAGCATTTGTCTCTCTCTGCATCGTATCAAAATTAACAGTATCCTTTTTCTTGAGAGTTTCAGGGTCCAGCCCCGCCCTAACAATACTTGGCTTCAGCATATTCGCTTTGACACCTGAGAAAGCATCAGTGAGAATAAGGTCTTCTTGTGTTGCATCGACCACCATCTGCCTATATTCATCATTCGCCATACTCTCTTGTGCCACAATGAATCTAGTCCCCATATAAGCAAGGTCTGCTCCTGCTGCCTGGGCAGCAAGTACTGCTTTTCCAGTGGTGATTGAGCCTGCAAGAACAATAATCCCATCCCAGAAAGTCCGTACAGAATCCACAAATGCGAAGCTATTCAGTTCCCCAGCATGACCACCTGCTCCATTCGCTACTAAAATCAGCCCGTCAACTCCTGTCTCTGCGGCTTTTTTTGCGAACTTCACATCACTGACATCAGAGAAAACTAGGCCACCATATTCATGGACAATGTCTACCACTTTCTTAGGACTGCCAAGTGACGTGATGACCAATTGAGGTTTATGCTTTTTGATCAAATCAAGCTCTTCTTCAAGCCTGCTGTATGTACTATGTACCACCATATTCATAGCCCAGGGTGCCACTTTCCGTTCTGGCTCTTGTTTTTTTGCTTCTGCTAAATCGGCATTCAACCTTCCCATCCATTCGTCAAGAACTTCAATTGGTCTGGCATTCGGAGCTGGAAATGACCCAATTACTCCATTTTTGCAGCAGGAACTAACCAAATCAGGACCTGAAACAAGAAACATCGGGGCAGCTATTGCAGGAACAGAGAGTTGGTCCCACCAGTTTTCCGGAATAACTTTACTCATCGTATCATCCCTTCTACATTTCTAAATTTTCTGAATATCTATATCATAGTTTAACTTACTGCTTTTTTCAATCTTGATGAAAGTTTATTATCTTAAAAAAAGGCTTTTCTCGCATTTGAGAAAAGAGCCTAACGAAAAGGGCTTAAAAAAGAATCCCCACATCAATGCGAAGGATCCTTGCGATATTTCTGCTGAAATTTTTTTAAGCTGTTATGAATTCGATTTATAACGGTGTTAGTTCCCTTCTCTGGTTCTTTTAAATACCTTCGCCAAATAAATTGACTTCCTTCCTCTATCAGAAGCAAAACAACGATCGGCAGCAGCAAGAGCCAAATCCAGTTCCACATATTTCAGGCTCCTTTCAAATGGATATAATATCCTATTCAATTCTTTACCTCAAAATGTGCGAATCCTAAACATTAACTGGTTTTAGTTTGGGGCCTTGTATTCCATTCAAATGTGTCCTTCCATTGCTGCTATTTTTATAATATATTCAGCAGATGGATTTGCTTGTCTGCTTTGTGCGCCCCTTTTTATTTTTTCTCTCTTTTTTCTAATCTTTCGGAAATGTCATCACGGTGAATAAATATGATGATCATTACGAGTATGCCTGAACCTAAAATGGCAAGGTGATGGATTCCCAGGAAATAAAAAAATACAGGGATTAAAACAAAGGAACCCAGTCCTGCAAATGTAAAACTCTTTAAAAAGGGATAAAGAAAAAGAAAACCGAAAATAATGACCAAGGCTGTTAACGGTTCGAAGGCGAGCATGCCTCCTATAAATGTTGAGATCCCCATTCCACCTTTAAACTTTAAAGTAATTGGCTTAACATGGCCAAGTATGGCAAATCCCAATCCAGTTAGTATGAATTCAGGCGGCAGTTTTAAATAATCACCAAGAAGGATTACAATTGCCCCTTTTAGCGCATCACCAAGAAAAGTCAAAACAAATGATGCCTTTCCATGTACCCGGCCTGCATTCCTCGCCCCTACGTTGCCGCTGCCCTCAACTCTTATATCCTTTCTCCCAAGGAACCTAACAACGAAATAGCCCGCCATCAAGCTGCCAACAAGATATGAAGTTAAAAAGTAACTAAAAATAATCATGGCAACACAACCTGTCCAAATAATATTAGTAGAGTTTATTCGGTAAAAAGCCAATAAATTCCTTCAACTATAATCACATAAAAAATCCCGGCCTGGGGAGACCGGGAATGATTTCTATCCTTGCTTTCCTATTTGAGTTGCCTGGTCAAGCAGATGGCGGTCCGCTTCCCTATCAATTTTCATATAGAAATAGAATAGTAAAAATACCACGCCTGATACCAGTCGTAAACCTGACGCGAGATTCATGGCCATATCAATTGAACTTAATTGAAGCAGGTAAACCCCAACCTGCGGTGCGATAAAACCAATGATCGCTAACAGGATATTGTATTGTGCGATAAAGCTGCCCCGATTCTCCTCCTTCGTCACTTCCAGCAGCTGATTAAATAACAACAGCACGGTTCCTGAAACAAACAGACCAGAAGTAAAGTTGACAAAGGTCAGGTAATACATATTTGTTGAGAGTATCGTAAGGAATGGTGCCGATGCCATTCCCACAGCTGTAATCGCCAGCATTTTTGCATTGCTGTGCTTGTCAGCCATCCTTCCCCACCACTTAAAGCTGATGATCTGGCCAACTTGATTCGCCACAGTGATGATGCTGATCCAAAACCCAGTCATATGAGCGACTTTGATGTTGTAAATATTAAACAAAGGCCAGGCCAGCTGCCAGGCAAAGTTGAAGAACAAGCCGCAGATCAGGAAATAAATAAATGGTTTATGTTTATAAGCATCCCAGCCAAAATTAAATCGTTTCTTGTCTCTAACGATTTCTTTCTTCTGTTCTATATGTCTATTTAAATACACTACTTCTACAATCCCAAAGAGAAATGCGAGAATGAAGAGAATTTGATATGGCAGTGGATCCGACTTATCAAACCATTGCAGCCCTATTCCTATCAACAATGTCGTAAACATACCAGCAATGGTCAGTATCCTGTTCCTCTCACTAAAAAAACTGCTCCTGCGGCTGTCTGAAATAAGGTCTCCGATAAATGACTGCCAGCTAAGCATTGCGAAGGAACCGGGAAGATTCATAACGCCAATCAGTAATACAAATGTCCATGCACTGTATTCTTCCGGCAGGTAAATGACCAAAAACATTCCTGGCAAAAATAAACGAGTAAACAAAATTGAGGTACCTGTAAATCTCTTTTTTTCTTTCAGTCTGCCCATGATCATGGTAGCAAGAATCATAGCGAACATGCCGACTATTTGAGGCAGAGAACTGATTAATCCAACTTGATAATTTGTAGCACCAAGGACACTAATTGCAAATAATGCAAAGTAGTTATTGCTCATACTTGTGACAATTGTTGAAGCGACACCATTTATAATGCTATTCTGTTCATTCCTCTTTGTTATTTGTGAAGGACTTTCCATACATTCCTCTTCTTTCAAATCATTCAAATTATTTTGGATATCGAAATATCCACCTAATTTTACTCCTTCTGGATTTTGCTGACAATAAGTTTTTCATTTACCAAATAAACAAAGAATCTTCTGGAAATTCATATTAACTTTCTGGTTTTCCTTTGTTTCGTCAGTTCTGATTTTCAACCAAAAAAAAGGACCATCATGGCCCCTTTGCACTCATTTACACATTCTTTAGAACTAAGTTCAATCTATTGTTCCGTTCGCTTCTTTCTTCCTCTGTCGCAAGGTCATACTTCTTAAGCAGATGAAATACCTCATTCAAGATGTCCTGGGTATGTTCTTCCTCAAAAAATTGGTTGAACAATGGCTGCATGTCCTGTGGCAGGAACTCTTTTTGTGATTGGTATTTCTCCTGGACATCCGTTTTGCTGTGGTCAATATTGCATTCTCCCATAAATAATCCCTCCTAGTATATATACCATTAGAATACCAGACTATCTTCGTTTTACCCAAAACTTTAATTCTGATCCTTTCCTATCTTATGGATAGTTCCATGGCCAAGAATTCAAGGTCTTTCACTAACCGAAATGTATAGTGAGATAGAGCATTGAAATCAAGCCGAGGATAAATGAATACGTTGGAAATTTCACCTGATGATCTTCCTGGCTTTCTGGGATCAGTTCTTTGTATATGACGAAGAGCATTGCCCCCGCGGCAAAACTCAAACCATAGGGTACAAGACCTTCCACTTCAGAAGCAAGGAAATACCCAATTGCTGCTGTCACTATTTCTACAGCCCCTGTAAAAGTCGCAATCATCAGTGACTTCACTCTGGACATTTTCTGATGAAGTAAATAAAGCCCAACAAGAAATCCTTCCGGTGCGTTTTGCAGCCCGATTGCGAAGGCAATAATTCCACCAAGGTTTTCTTCGCCCACTCCATAACTTACCCCAACTGACAGCCCTTCAGGCAAATTATGGAGAGTAATTGCTGTTACGATGACCAATGTTTTTCGATCAACACCTGATAAAAATCTAAAGTCACTAGTGTCCAGATCTTCCGTCTTTGAATTAATGAAATTTAATACAAATGTCCCTAATAACATGCCGATGGATAATACCCAGATATTTGATACTTTCAGAGATTCTGGTATTAAACTGAAGGTTGTGGCCGCCATCATAATCCCAGAAGCGTATCCTAGAAGTAATGACTTTAATTTTGATGAGACATTATTTAGAAATAAAACTGGAAGTGCTCCTAAACCTGTTGCCATTGCAGAGATGACAATCCCTAAAAATGCTTCTGCCATAACTTTTTCCAATGCCCCCTAATTTACAAAAGAAAGTAAAATACTTTTCCCCTTAAATCAGGAAGTTACACTTGGAAAAAATTAATCAATGTGGATCATGGTGCAACCAGTTCAACCTTCATACGATCAGGACCTTCAAAAAACACCGCATAGTGATCTGCTCCCCCTGCAAAAGGGTGTCTGTCTTGATAGAGAATGGTAAGATTTCTTTCCTTAAGTTTTGCGGTCATTTGATCCACCTGTTCCCGTGAATCTGCATAAAAGGCAAGGTGGTTCAAACCAACTTGGGAGCGGTGATATCCTGCATTAATAAACCTTTCTTCGGTCTGTACAAAAACGATATAAGTCTCTTTACATCTCCAGCTTATGCCTCTGTCCCATTTCTGATAGACTTCATAGTTCAACTCGCTTAAAAACCAGCCCCAAAATTCAATGGCTTTCTTTAAATCGGTTACATTGATTTCAACATGGTGCAGCATCTCTAACATCCTCCTGGCAAAAACCTTGTTTTGTATTTTGGACCCTGCAATTGGAAAGACTAAGACAAAATAAAAAAGGAAGTCATGTTATGTATCTTGCTATTGCCGTGGCGGTTATTCTGATACTCGCTTATTTTTTGATTGATTGGAAACGATGGAAGGATTTCTATCCAACGATTCAATTTTATATAATATGTAATTTAATGTATAATTTTATATTTTACAATCATACGTTATGGGCTTATAAACCAAAATCGCCTTGGCTGAATCATACATTCATTGATTTGGCATTTAGTTTAATCATCATCCCCATCGTGTTAATGATCTATCTAAACCATATCCCAAAAATGTCTAAAAATACTCTATTCTATCTAGCTGCATGGGTAACTGTATTTACTGTTGTTGAATACTTTTTCCAAAGGACCGGAATGTTTATTTATGATAATGGATGGGGAATAATTCATTCGGCTATCTTCAATGTCATTATGTTTTCTGTCCTCGGTATCCACTATAAACGGCCTTTATATGGCATATTGCTTTCTATTCCCATTATAGCAATACTGCTCTTTTTCAATCATCCTTCATTTGGTGACTTGAAGTAGTCTTCTGCCTCGGCCAATTAATATATCATGGCTTCTGCTTTGATTCCTGGACAGCATTGCTAATATAATAGAAAGAGGTTATTAACAACATCTACGATTGCTTGCTTTGACTAATAAGCACTCATAATAAAATAATGGCCTAGATTATAGTTTTCCGGGAGAATTTATGATACGTACAATTTCTGTTAGTCCTTCAGGGGATATCCAAACTGGTCTAAGCATCGACGCATTGCTATCGGACACCAATCATTGGTTTTGGATTGATTTCAGTGAACCTACTGATGAAGAAATCCAATTATTGGACGCGCCATTGCAGTTTCACCCTTTATCCATTGAAGATTGTATCCATACACTTCAAAGACCTAAGCTCGATTATTATGATGATTATCATTTTTTTGTTTTTCAGGCATTGAACGGGGAGTCTATGCAAAAAGAAGAGGTTGATTTATTCCTTGGACAGAACTACATTGTTACATACCATAGCGTCCGCACTAGTGAAGTTGAAGACGTATGGAAGAGATTAGAGCTTGCAAAGACACCTGGCGAATGGAACCCATCCATTGTTCTCTATCATGTTTTGGATAAGATCGTCGATAATTATTTTCCTCATGTATATCGAATTGAGGATTTATTGAATGATATTGATGAGAATTCAGCCGACCGGTCAATGGAGGAACTTCTCGAAGATTTATTTGATACTAGACATGAACTGCTCTCATTAAGGCATACCATCACTCCAATGAGGGATTTGGTGTACAGGATGATTAATTCTCATCGCCTTTCCGGTGTCCTTGAACAAAAAGAGTATTTTGCCGACATCCATGACCATTTATTAAGGCTAGCTGAAAAGGTGGAAGCAAACCGTGAACTGACAACAGATATGCGGGACAGCTACTTGTCGATCAATTCACATGAAACCAATAGGGTAATGAAAGTACTCACTGTGATCACAACCATTTTCATGCCCCTCACCTTCATTGCGGGAATTTACGGGATGAATTTTGAGAATATGCCGGAACTGTCCTGGCGATTTGGATACTTTGGAGCATTGTTTGCCATGTTTGTAATAGGAATGACTATGTTCTTCTGGTTCAGGAAAAAGGGCTGGTTTAAATAAAGGGCTCTTTTCTCAAACTTTGTTGCTATTGACTACAAAAGAGGATTAATGACCAATGTTTCTTCACAAAATGAAAGCATATTATGAGAAAAGAGCTTGCAAACTTAATACCGACCTACAATATGGCTTTTTATCACGTTAAAATCGGCTTTAGGATTTTAACAAAATCTTTACGAAAACAGCCAAATAATGCAAAAACCATCGAAGCCACATAGGCTTCAATGGTTTTTTTCGTTTTGTTTGTCGTCTTCCTGCAAGGTTAAAAAATCTTCGACAAGGCATTTACTGCTTACGATAATGCCTGACAAGAAAAATGCAATTGTAACCGTGAACGAAAAATAATAATACGCTAACAGTGAAGTGGCAATTGCCCATACGAGCCAGAGATATTTTTCATGATCCTCAGCCATTTACTTCTTCCGCCTTCCAGTAAAGCTGACTGATCGCATCTGCTAATGCTTCTATTGTATTCTTTAATTCTTTCATATTATTGTCAACGCCGCCAACTTCGACTACCACAGTGTTTGAATGTAAATCCTGATTATAAATTCCATCCACGCCGATTCCCTTTTTAGGCAAGACTCCCTTGCTGATGCCTGGATAATTCTTGTTCAGGATTTTATGAAGCGCGTTTGCGAACTTCAGGTTCTTCTGGAAGTTCTTATTTTCCTCGCCTATTACAAAAACTAATCTTGCATAAGGCTCATTATTAATGGTGGCAGTTGTCGAATCCTTTCTGACAGAGTCTCTGTGAAGATCAATAAAATACTCTAATTTCTTGTTGCCAGCCATTGCCTCTTGGACCAATGAACGTGATATCTCATATGACTTATGAGTCAGCCACCCTTTTTCATCCAGCTCCTGGCCTATATTGGTCTTATCTACGCTTGCTCCAATCCCTCTTTTCTCCAATTCCTTGCCTAGCAATTCACCTACAATCGTGATATTTGTCTTGCCATCAACAGCCTCATTTTCATTCTCTGCTCCTTCTAGTCCCAGCAATGGCAGGTAGGATTCCCAGCTGTGAGTATGATAAATGAATACCGATTTTTCTGTTGGGGATGAACCGGTGTATATTTTCCCGCTGTTCAGCTCCTTCAATTCATTCGCTGCCATATTTCTTTCCTGCAGCAGAACCTCCATTGGGGGAGCAGATTCGATTGGGATATCCGTAAAATCAACACCTTCATCGGCAATTAGGAAGTTTGAATCAAATGCCATAAATCCTGGGATTCCAGTCCTGACCAGACTCCTCAGATCATTCATCTCAATGTTTGTAAGCAATTTGAATCCAGTAGAGAATATAGGTAAATCAGTATTGGACCCTGTCAATGCATGTCCAATCAATGGGTTCTCATAACTTATGATCCTCAAGAAAACCTCTGCTCCGATATCTCCGTTTACTTTGAATTTAAAAATGCTGATGTTCGAAGAAGAAATGAAACCGGCTATTAGAAAAAAACTAAATGTGCAAACAATGATAATTAAAGTGGAAACCATTTTTCGATAAAGATTGACCAATATTCCAGCCATTCAATCACCCTTTTGCATGTGATACCAATTTGTAAGTACACTCTCTGTTAATCCATAAATATGTACAAATGAAGATTTTAGACTAAAAAACGCCTGGACAGATGTCCAGACGCTCAGCTAGAAATATTTCTTTTTCCAAAAAATGAATGCGGTTAATCCTGCCAATAAGACGGCCATACTGATTGCCAGGATAAATGCATACGGATTGTGTTGAAATGGAAGATCAACGTTCATGCCATAAAAGCTTGCTACCATCGTCGGAAACGATAGAATGATGGTAATGGATGTAAGAAATTTCATCACCATATTTAGATTATTTGAAATTATAGAAGCAAATGCATCCATCATTCCGCTTAAAATGGAGCTGTATGTCTCAGCCATTTCAATGGCCTGGGTATTTTCAATGATGACATCCTCAAGCAAATCCTTGTCTTCTTCGTACATTTTCAAGTAATTGAAGCGCATGATCTTGGCAAGAACGACTTTATTGGATTTAAGTGATGTCGTGAAGTAAACCAAACTTTTCTCTAATGCGAGAAATGCATACAATTCCTTGTTTTTCATCGACTGGTGCAGCTCACGCTCGATCTCATTTGTCTTTTTATTGATTTGTTTCAGATAACGTAAATAATATATAGAAATCACATAAAGGATTTGCAGGGCAAATCTCGTTTTCTTAAAAGAATAAAATTCCTTGACTCTGTTTGACTTGAATTCATTCAATACAGGCGTCTCTTTGAGGGAAACAGTTATGATACAATTCGGCGTTTGAATGATTCCAACTGGTATGGTTTCATAGATTGGGAAACCAGATTCATCATGAGTGATGTACGGATAGTCAACAATTATATAGACAATTCCGTCTTCCTTTTCAATTCTCGGCCGCTCTTCATCATCGAGGGCATCCTTTATAAAATCAACTGCGACTCCTGTTTCATTCGCCACTCTGATGATTTCATCTTCAGAAGGGTGTACCATATTAACCCAACAGCCTTTTATAATTTCATCAACACGTATTAAATGTCTTTCTTCACTGCTTTTAAAAATTTCCAGCATTTTGATCAACCTCCTCTTTAATTATTGAGGAAGCCAACTACCTTTTTTCAGAGTTGATAGTCTTGCAGCATTCAATTGTATCAAATCTAATAGATCATCGACTTCCTCGCACCTATCGGGATCAGGTTCTTTTGAATAACCCAAAGATACCAACTCCTTTCTGTTTTCACTTCTTACATCTTACTCCCGACGTGGTCAAACTACAATGGAAACTTCAAATGAAAAATAACATTTTCGATAAAACAATTGACAATATACCCAATAGGGTATATAGTAGAAACTACATTAAATACCCATTTGGGTATAAACAGGAGGAAGATTTGATATGGTAAACAAAATGACAAAATCATTCATTGCTTTTGCAATGGTTTTATCTATACTTGCTGTTGGTATTCCACAGCAAAAGGCTGAGGCTGCTACTACAACAGCAGATGTACTGGTAACAGTAGGACAAATGGGTGCTGATTCTTATTCACAAACACTGGATGGAGTTCTGTACACAGTTAACCAAATTGGCTTCATGGCTGACAGGATCCTTTGGACACAAGAACAAATTGGCTTCATGGCTGACAGAATTGTATATGTAACAGAGTTCTCACAGGATAACTCTATTAAAGTAATCTATATGGCAACAGCTTTATGGCCAACCGGAACGAAGGATGGCGGATACACTTATAAGGTATCCCTTATGCCGGTTGCAATGCTCCCAGCTGGCTGGTAAATAGTAATGTAAAAAGGCGAATCATGGGTTCGCCTTTTTATTTTCCTCTAAAATTCACCTGCTGCTTAAAAACACATCTTTTAGCACAACTGGTATTTTTATTAAAAAAGCACATGATTTATCGATACATTCTATCTACCTTTCCGTATACCTGACCTTCTATATATAATCCGTTGGTCACACCCCTCCCCTTCTTACTGATCTATAATTCCCATTCTGCTTTTTCAGCAGGTAATCACCCTTTTTCTTACAATAAGAAATCTTCAAAAAATATACTATAATAAGCTTGAAATCTAGTAATTTGGAGGGAAAATGAACATGAATAGAAACTTCAAAAAAAAATTGATTCCGTTTGCTGTCGTTTCATCTCTCGCAATTGGCGGTCTTTCGGGAGCTTTTACAGCTGACGCAAAGGAATCTTCTAAACAGAATAATGCTAAAATTAAGAACGTTATTTTCTTGATTGGTGAGGTATGGGCGTATCCTATACATCCGCTTACCGTTACTTAAAAGACGACCCAAATACTAAGCTTGCAGAAGGAACAGAATTCGATAAATACCTTGTTGGGCAGCAGTCGACTTATGCGGAAGATTCTGAAGAGAACATTACAGATTCAGCTTCATCGGCAACAGCAATGTCAGCAGGTGTTAAAACATATAACGCGGCGATTGGTGTCGATAATGACAAATCCGATGTGAAAACCGTTCTGGAATCGGCCAAGGAACAAGGTAAAGCCACTGGACTCGTTGCTACCTCTGAAATCACCCATGCCACTCCGGCTTCTTTCGGTGCGCATGATGAGAGCCGCAGAAATATGAATGCCATTGCAGAAGACTACTACGATGATTTAATTAACGGCGAACACAAGGTTGATGTACTTCTAGGCGGGGGTACTGATCTATTCGATCGCAAAGACCGCAACTTAATTGAAGAATTCCAAAAGGATGGCTACAGTTACGCTTCTACTAAAGGAGAACTGAAAAGCGATAATAATGATAAAATCCTGGGATTGTTCGCACCTCGAGGCCTTCCTAAGATGATCGACCGTACAGAAGACATCCCATCTCTTGAAGAAATGACTAATTCGGCAATTGAAAGATTGAATAAAGATAAAGATGGCTTCTTCTTGATGGTAGAGGGCAGCCAAATCGACTGGGCAGGACACGATAATGATATTGTTGGTGCGATGAGTGAAATGGAAGACTTCGAAAAAGCGTTCAAGGCAGCGATTGATTTTGCGAAAAAGGATAAGCATACTCTTGTAATAGCTACTGCTGATCACTCAACAGGGGGCTATTCAATTGGTGCTGACGGAGTTTATAACTGGTTCCCCGAACCAATTAAAGCAGCTAAACGCACACCAGACTTCATGGCAGCTGAAATTGCCTATGGTGCGAATGTCGAAGAAACACTCTCCAATTATATTGATTTAGAATTGACTTCTGAAGAAATAGATTCAGTCAAAACAGCTGCTGCTGAAGGAGAACTTGCAGACATCGATCATGCGATTGAAGAAATCTTCAACCAGCGTTCGCATACAGGCTGGACAACCAGCGGACACACCGGTGAAGATGTAAACGTTTATGCATTTGGTCCGACAAGAGAAGCTCTGGCCGGAAAAATTGAAAACACGGACCTTGCGAAACATGTGTTCAGCATCCTGCAAAACGGTAATACAGAAATTGTAATTGAAGATAAATAAATAAAATGGCCCCTCCCGCTGTCTCTCAGGCAGCGGGAAGTCTGTTTATCAACTGCTGGAAGGTGCTAAATGAGAAAGTTTATTGTATGGATAGTACTAATGTCTTTCCTTGTTGGCTGCAGTCTCGAAGGAAATTCCAATTCGCCAGAACAAATAGAAAAAGAAGAAGCGATCCAGAAGGAACACAATGAAGATACTCCCCCTCCACGTAAATCAATGAATGACTATGTACCGAACCCCCAGGTTACAGATGATCGAACTTTACTGAGTGTGGGCGAAACTGTTCAAGATGAGAAAGGGTACGCCAAGTTAATAAGCTACAAAAAAATGGATCAACGAATTGAAACAGGCCCAATTGAAATCGTTGTTAAAGAAGCTAAAATAATTGAATACCATCCCGACTATAGTTTAATAGACTTTTTTCACAGCTATACAGATGAAGAGCGATTTACTTATATGAAAGTCTTTATTGAAATCGAAAACAAGTCAGAAGAAGTGCTGAATTTCGCTCCGGTTGCCATAATTGAATCTGACACAGGCGAAAAGAAAACTTGGGAAGACGATATTTATTTGGAAGAACTGAATGGGATAATCCGCCCCGGTGAAAAGAAAGCCGGGAATATTGGAGTCATTATTGAGAACCCTGATATAAAATCCGCCAAGATTACGACCAGTAAAGTTTTCAATAAAAGTGAAGCAGATATCTCCAAAGAACAAACCATTACAATCCAATTTTAGAATCCAAAAGGCGCGGATCTGAATCCACGCCTTTTATTTATTAATAAGGATTTAAACGGAATCTCTTCTACCCTTTCTCTTCTCCTACCCTGGTATTTCAGGGCATTTTCCCATTCAATGATAAATTGGCGGTATATTCATAGCTGTTTGTTTTCTTAAGGTGATGTGAAGGGACCTACCCTCAGTGATGGAAGCGAAAAAGACATCCTTTAAATTATATACTGACTCCTCAGCCAATCTATCCATAAGCCATTTCTCGTCCAGGTTTAGCTGAACAAGAACCTTCCTGTAGAGCTTTCCGTCAATGATAAGAGGCAATGCCAAATCATCACTTGTTCTGCTGATTTTCATATCTTCCAAAGTTACTGTATTTTTTTCCGCGTTTTTCATGACTGTTAAATTTCCGTTAGCCTCCAGTATCCCTACCCTTACATCTCGAACATTAAAAATGTCTTTTTCCCGCAACATTAACAAGATATTGTCGATTGAATATTGGGTTTTACGCAGGTTCTCCACAATTAACTGTCCCTCATGAATCACCGTGATTGGTTCAAAGGTGAGTAAGCTCCCCACTTTCCTGCTTTTAATTTTCAGGTAGGCTACCAGTTTTTGAAGCAGCGCAATCAAGATTATCGCAACTCCTGTATGTATATGAGGGATATTCGGGTCGGCAATATCAGCGCCAACGACCGCACCAAAAGCCAATAGGATTAAAAAATCAAAGACTGGCAACTCACCAATTGAACGCCTTCCCATAAACAACGCCGCAAACAACATCAATGGGAGGATTGTGACCACCCTGCCTAAGAGAATCAGCATTTCTTCTAAAAGTTTCATTTGTCGCCTCCAATTGATTAGAATACATTAATTAGTTTTGATGTATTTTTACCATTTATACCTAGCCCGCCACGTTTAGAGGCGTACATAACATTTCATCATTTCCTTTCCCCCTTGAATTCAGTAACTGAGTGAATTTCCGCTCACGGACTTATCAAGCAATCATAACCAATAATTATCTCCTGTCCCCCACGGAATGGCTTCAACTTTCCTGGAATACAGCAAATCATATATAATGGAATTTAAATCAGGAAACAGTCCTGATTCTGATAACCTGAATATGCGCTTAAAACCTTCATTTTTAAAAGGAGAAATTATATGCATGTACTGCAACGATTTTGGGAGGCTGTTGTTCGATTTTGGAAACGACGGCACCTGACTCAAATTTTGTTATTAATCTTATTGGTATTCATCCTGCTGTCGATTCTTTGGTTCGCGTTTATCGCTAGCAGGGCAAATGTCCAGACCCTGAAGGATGGGTTGAGCCAGGCAACCACCATTTATGATCGCGACGGAAAGGAAGCAAGCAAGCTTGCTACCAATCGTACAGGCGGAGTATCAATAAAAGTTATGCCAGAGCATGTCCCAAATGCCGTCATTGCTATTGAGGATGAACGGTTCTA
>ENA-ORXC01001063-ORXC01001063.1-marine-metagenome-genome-assembly--contig:-NODE-1063-length-17167-cov-3.253950_pt1 | contig 17167 bp, 18 predicted proteins | sample MGYA00237865_ERZ511478 | MGnify/ENA metagenome assembly ERZ511478 | reverse complement strand
GATATCACAGACCCCACTTCGCGCGTTTACGCTGTCTCTTCTGACGGCAACGGCGCTAGGCATTGCGGCTTGCTCTCCTAAACCTGCAACAGAAACAGTCCCCACCCCAACGGCTCAAATGGAAACCGGCGAACGTGTCATAACGCAGAATTTTACGGCTGACCGTTTTACGCAGTCAAATTATGCGGATATAGCCGTGACGCATATTGATCTTGATTTGGACGTTAATTTTTACGCTAAAATTTTGGACGGTGTTGCGACACTCAGCTTTAAGCGGCTTACCAAGGGAACTGAAACGCTTGTGCTGGATACGAAAGGCTTACTTATAAAAGCCGTTTCTGTTGAAACAGAAACCACTGAAGTTAATGAACCATTACCAGGTAGCAATCCACGTTCTGTTGGAATGGCAATATCGCCATTAGTCGATATAAATGTAGCTCCGTTTCGAACAGCAATACAAGCTTTAGCAAATTTTTCATAAGTAATTGAGCGGTCAATGCCAACGACAACGTAATCTGGATGATCGTCTTGAAGAGTTAGTCCTTCATCCGTTAACGCATCACGAATCCCCTCTTCACCGATTACATATATCGATGCATCATTTTTCTCATGTGAGATATAGCTTGCTGTCGCCATACTTGTTGTAAACACATGATCTGGTGTGCAAGGAACACCAAATGCCTCAAGCTTTTCAGACACTTGCTCTTTCCGTTTTGATGAATTGTTCGTCACAAATAAATAAGGAAGATTCGCTTCCTTTAGACGCTTCACGAATTCAACTGCCTCATGAATCTTTTCAGTTCCTCGGTACATGGTACCATCTAGATCAATTAAATATCCTTTATAGTTCTTCATTTTTGCTTCCTCCTTCTATTTATTCAACCCACAAGAAAACCGCTTTCATTTATCGAAAGCGGTTCCTCGGTCGTGTTTTTGAATGGATAACATTAGCTGCTTTTCACGTTTTTTACTACCTCTCATCAAAAACACCCTTCTTTCTTTACATCCTTCGATTATTAAAGATTTAACGATGATTGTCTGGAAGGAAAGCTGAGACTGCGCCCAATTCTTGCGTTAAGTACTTTCTGATATCAGCAGGAAATTGCTGAATAGCACTGAGATTTTTCCGTAGGTTTTGCTCCAATGCTCCATGTTGAAGGTTAACATACTCCTGCATAAGCGGTTTTCTCATACCCACTACTTCTTTTAACCGCAAAGCATTCTCAGAGGAAATCACTTTTTCATCAGATAAAATTTCAATAATATCCTCATAACTACCCGGATCTCGCATAATAAAACCATCGATCATGCTGTTTCCGACATCGATCATGCTTTCAATAAAAACATGATGAAGTCTCTCTAGTCCAAGCATTTGAAGTTCCGTCTGAAAAGAACTTTCTTTCAATATCTCAATCATTTTATCAAAATAAATGAGCTGTTCTTCAATTTTCTTACGATCTACAAAGTACATAGGAATACACCTGCCTCTAATCCAATCGATATAAATACTTTTCTTTAGTGTATCATATCCTAAAATGCAAAAGCTTACATTTTCTATCGAATGCTTGTATGACAACGCTTCATAAGATGGTATGATAGCGTTAACTAGAAAAGGAGGGTGCTATGATGGAAGATGAACGACTCATCTACGACGAACAGGAGGCTACTGAAGCCAGGTTCGTGTGCTTTATGGGAAGCAATCATCGGTTTGACCTTTGTATTGTAAAATCAGATCGCTTTTATGGAAAATCCTTAGTCCTCGATATTCAAGGAGGCAAATTTGCAATTATCGGTCACGATGATCTAAATGAGCCTGGAAACCTCGAGCATGCCTACTCTCTCAATGAGGAAGATGCCGAAGAACTTCGCAACTTCTTGAGAGAAGTTCTAAGTCACTAATATTTTAGTTAGCAATGAATACACTACCTCCTAAGGTGGTGTTTATTCATGTTTGATGATGAAGATTATCAAGACTTTGCTAACGTAGAAAAAGGAAGAAATTACGTCCTGCCAGAAGATACACCTGAGGGTCCATATGGTTCACCCGTAAATAAAAAGCTAGGTAAAACCACTCCATGGCGAGAAGGCCAGCGATCTTACAGTGCGTTTAACTACGAGAATAAAAACCTTCACCAACACTTACCTCGTCAGGACCCTGGTTCCCATCCACCACACGATGATCCAGACAAGGACTCTGAAAAACCATACAAAGCATAAGCCTGCTCGGCTTATGCTTCTTGTTGTTGCTTCTTAGGATTTTCTTTCTTTTGCTTTTTTAATACAAAGTAAGGACAGCCAAAATTGCAGTATTCATATAAATAATCCAGCACCGTGCTGAATTTTGTATCAAATGTCGCTTTCTGATTGCGATCATCAAAAAATCCTTTTAATCGAAGCTGGCCGTATCCCCAGTCTCCGACAATATAGTCGTATTTATCTAGAATCTCACTATATCGAGCAAGAAAAGCTTCTTCGTTCCAGCCTTCTCTTTCATCTTTCATCAACTCAAATGTATGTTGATTCACTTTTATCATGCTACTTCCCTCATTTCAAATGGGCTCATTAGTCTAATGATACCTTTTTTATTGGAATTGTCCAAGTAATACCAGGAAAAAAGAAGCTTAGTTCGGTCATGATAACAGTATGGAGGTGAAGACATTTGAAAAAACACATACTGCTTATCCTGCCACTTGCAATCGGAATTACGGCATGTCAGGGAGAAAATGCGACTGATTCCTTTGATCATGCAGATTTAACACCGGTCAAAACCGATCCAGAAGAGTATGGGATGAATACAGCAAACTCTCAGGAAAAAGCCAAAAAAGGCGGATTTGGTTACATTCGCCACACACGAAATACAAACAACATGAATTCTCAAAAGCAACCTGAAAACATTGCTTACCTCGATCGTGATCGTATGTCTGATATGATCGGTTCGATGGCCATTGTACTTCCTTATGTGAATGATGTGGCAACGCTAGTGACAGATGAAGAAGTGTTAATCGCCTATAAATCCACTTCGAAAGACCGTGATGCAACCGCTGATCAAGTTAAGAAAACAGCCCTCTCCGTTATCCCAAGGTATTACCATGTGTATGTTTCAGACGAAGAAGGAATGATTGCGGAAGTTGAACGGTACCAAAATGCATCTGCGGCAACAGGGGATTTAGATAAAAGCATAGAAGAAACCATTGCCAAAATGAAAAAAGCACCACAGGGCAAAAAAGTGAGTGATGGAGAGAATGAAAACGGTGAAATGAAAGGTGAAATGAATGAGGATTTAAACGATACAGGCGGTAAAGAAATGATGTCGAAGTAAAAAAATCGGCCCTCAGTAGGCCGATTTTCATTTATTTCAGAGTAGCTTAGTTAGTTGCTTGTTTTGCAGCATTGACTTGTTCATCAGCATGATATGAAGAACGTACCATTGGACCTGATTCACAGTGCTTAAATCCTTTTTCCAATGCGATATCCTTTAACTCAAGAAATTCTTGTGGTGTCCAATATTTTTCAACTTTTAAATGTTTTTTCGAAGGTTGTAAGTATTGTCCAAGCGTAACAATATCAACGTCGTGTGCGCGAAGATCGTCCAATGTTTGAATAATTTCTTCTTTTGTTTCACCTAGTCCCAGCATAATGCTTGATTTTGTCGGAATCTCAGGGTTCATTTCCTTGGCACGCTGAAGAAACTCAAGAGTACGACGATATTTTGCCCGTGCACGCACTCTTGGCGTTAAACGCTCCACTGTTTCAATATTATGATTCATGATATCCGGTTTTGCATCCATAAGGGTTTCAAGCGCTTCGTATTGACCACCCATGTCAGAAGGAAGAACTTCAATTGAGCAGAATGGATTTTTTCTACGAATAGCTCGAACCGTTTCAGCAAATACAGCTGCACCGCCATCTTTCAAATCATCTCGCGCTACTGCCGTGATGACGACGTGCTTTAAGCCCATTTGTTCAACCGAATCAGCAACACGCTCTGGTTCAGCCCAATCTAGTTCTGTTGGAAGACCTGTTTTAACCGCACAGAAACGGCACGCGCGCGTACAAACATCACCAAGAATCATAAATGTCGCTGTTTTACGTACAGCCCAGCACTCATGAATATTAGGACAACGCGCTTCTTCACAGACCGTATGTAGTTTCTTCTCACGCATCATCTTCTTAAGACCTTTATAGTTCTCGTTCGTATTTAATTTTATTTTCAACCATTCGGGTTTTCTTAGATACTCTTCTTTCTTACTCAATACATTCACCTCACCTATCGCTTTTCTGTATTAAAGAATACCATAGATACCCCTTGGATTTCCATAAAAAGTGTGAATCTCGTGACGATTAAGACTTTAGACCTTCCATTATTTAGATCTAATGATTTGCGATTTGCAATGCAAACTAAGTGTAATGACAAATAACGAAAGGAGAAGAAACGATTGAGAAAATACAGTTTTCTTATCCTTGTTCTTTTCTTTCTCATACCAGCTACTGTTTTTTCTGCTGAAGTAGATGAAGATAAATTAAGGAACGAACGCATGATGCTGTTTCATAAGATGGAAGCCGTTACGCAAGTTCCATGGTATCTTTACGCAGGAATTGATCAATATGAACGAAGCATTAGAAGATCTCAAAAAGATATTCCTCGTGAAAAAGGAGCTGTAGCCATTTACATTGCCCCAGAAAAATGGACGGGCGCAGCAAATCCGAATAAAGAAGATACAAGCACAGAGTCGATTTCGTTTTTTGGCGGCATTGGACTTGATGGGAACGCTGATGGTAAAGCAGAGCGAACGAATGATGAAGATCTTCTATATACGATTGGTGACTTCTTGCAAAAATACGGAACTTCGTTCGAAGACCTACAAATTGGGTTATGGGACTTTTATCACCGCGATCAGGCGGTTCGAACCATTACAAGCAATAGCGCTGTTTACAAACGATTCGAAACGCTAAATCTTGATAAACATGCCTTTCCAGTCCCTCTGCACGCAAACTACAGCTATCGAAGCACGTGGGGTGACCGACGTGGTTGGGGTGGCCTCCGCATTCATGAAGGAACAGATATTTTTGCTTCTTATGGTGTTAGCGTTAAAGCCACAAGTTATGGAACTGTTGAAACAAAAGGATGGAATGAATACGGTGGTTGGCGTATTGGCATCCGGGACATTGATGGTAATTACCACTACTATGCACACCTAAACGGTTTTGAAAAAGGGATTGAGAAGGGAAGCGTTGTTCAGCCTGGTGAAATCATTGGCTACGTTGGTAGCTCAGGATATGGACCTAAAGGAACAGCCGGGAAATTTCCACCGCACTTGCATTATGGCATTTATAAAGATAATGGAAGAACAGAATGGTCATATGATCCATATCCTTCTTTACGACTTTGGGAACGCCAGGAAAGAGCGAGAAAAAAATCCTAAAAAAAGAAGAACTAGCGCGCTAGTTCTTCTCTTCTTTTGATTTTATTGTTTTTTCGAGACTCTAACAGCATTAAGAATACTTGCTGCAAGACCACCCCAGATAATAACCATTCCAAGAATCATCATAAAGATCGCGCTACCACCCATATTAGCTTACCTCCTTATACTTTTGCTGCTCTACTTTCGCATCCCATTTCTTTAGGCTGAATAGAATTCCAACCAGAATGGCGAAGCCTGCGACAGCCCAGCCGCTATAAAGGATAAAGCCGTTTGAGTAACCTTCATAGTTTCCAGTAGGCGTATCAAATTGACGAAGAAGATTCGTTTTAAACAGATCAAACATCATGTATCCAAGTACTAGCGGAGTAATGACGCCAAGACAAGCTTTCCACCAGTACTTCAGCGAAATATCTGAAATGCCGTTTGCATGTGTTTCAAGCGTATTAAGCTCACGAAGCACCCAAGCAACTACGACTACTTCTACAAGACCAACAAACGCAATACCGAACTGGTTAATGAAGTAATCTGCTGCATCTAGGAAGAACAATCCGCCTTGAGTCGCAAATAAAATCGAGATAATGGAAGAAATTCCTCCACCTATTAAAACAGCTTTTGTACGAGAAATTCCGAACTTCTCAGAAACCCCTGCAACGTACGTTTCTGAAATAGAAATAAGTGAAGACAACCCAGCAAGAACAAGTGATGCAAAGAACAGGAATCCAAACAAACCGTTCAATGCTGGGAACTCATTAATAATTTGTGGGAAGACGACGAAAGCTAGTCCTACGCCACCGCTCACTACTTCACCAACGCTAAGTCCTTGCTGTTGCGCCATAAAACCTAGTGCAGAGAATACACCAATACCAGCAAGAAGTTCGAATGCCGAGTTACCGAAACCAGTAATAAAGGCGTTATTCGTAATATCTGACTTCTTAGGTAAGTAACTAGAATAAGTAATCATAATAGCAAAAGCAATCGATAAACTGAAGAAGATTTGTCCATAAGCAGCAACCCAAACACTACCAGATGTAATGCTGTCAAAATTCGGTGTGAAGAAAGCATTTAGTCCTTCAGCAGCACCAGGAAGCGTCACTGCTCGGATGACAATAATTAAGAAAAGAACAATTAAAGTAGGAATGAAAATTTTGTTTGCACGTTCAATTCCTTTTTTAACACCGGCAAGAAGAACGCCTAATGTGATAATCCATACAGCAATTAACGGAAGAAACACGCCTGGTACGATACTACCTGTTTGTCCAGGATCAACCGTTAATTTCAAATAGTCATTAAAAAGGAACGCTTCTGTATCTGAGCCCCAGCTCTGGTTAAAAGCAAAGTAGCTATACGAGATGGCCCACGCAATAATAACGGCGTAGTATGTCGAGATAACAAAGGCAACAATAACGCCCCACCAGCCAAGCCATTCCATCTTTTTATTCATTCTAAAGAACGAAAGTGGCGCTGATCCACGGAACTTATGCCCTATTGTAAATTCAAGAATTAAAATTGGAATTCCAGCTGTTAGTAATGCAAATAAATAAGGTATAAAAAATGCCCCGCCACCATTGTCATAAGCAACAGCCGGAAATCTCCAAATGTTTCCTAGACCTATTGCTGATCCAACTGCGGCTAAAATGAATCCAGCCCTCGTTCCCCATTGCGCACGATTTTCCAAATGAATTACCCCCTTAAACAAATTAAACCCTTTTCACTATAAGCCCCCTTCCAGAAAAAGGTTAAGACTTTTAAGTAAATTCAGATTATTTTGTTTATAGTATATCTAGTACGTATGGCCTTGTCAAAACAATCTTTTTTCTTTTTTGGTATAAATCGTTCAATTTTTCATGGAAATCTCTCTATTTTTGTGTAAAAACATAAAAAAAACAGGAGAAAATACCTCCTGTTTCATTATTATTTTGCCACTTCAACCGGTCTGTTGGCATATTTTGTTTTCAGGATAAAAGCGAGAATTCCAAAGAAAATGGCTGTTACAATGAATCCAATAATCGCACTACCTGTAAATCCTATAACAAGGTAGCCAAGCAATGATATTCCTGCTACGAGCAAGGCATAAGGCAACTGAGTCATCACATGATCGATATGGTGACTTCCTGCCCCTGTGGAAGAAAGAATGGTTGTATCTGAGATCGGTGAACAATGATCACCGAATACAGCTCCGGCAAGGACAGCTGCAAGAACTGGCAGCATGTAAGTAGGATCGGTTGCCGCAGCAATCTCCCCAGCGATTGGAAGCATGATGCCAAATGTTCCCCATGATGTACCGGTTGCAAAGGCCATTACTCCTGCAAGCAAGAATAAAATGGCAGGCAAGAAGCCGATCATAATGTGGTCATTTACTAGACCTGCAAGATACTTTCCTGTTCCAAGACTTCCAATAATCTCAATTAGCGTCCACGCAAAGAAAAGAATGTATACCGCCGGAAGCATTGACTTAATTCCTTCCCATATTCCTTTACCAAGCACGGCACCGCCCATTCGTTTCATAAAGAAGAAAATGAGAGATGTTGCAAGCCCAATTAATCCACCATATAGAAGCGATGCGGCAACATCCGTGTTTTCAAAAATCGACAAAGCGGTTACTGCTGTATCTGTTCCGCTCACCGCCTGAATGCCTGTGATAATCATAAACGCCACAGTTCCTGCAATCAGCATGATGATTGGCCATGCAAGATCTGCTACTTTACCTTTTTCACTTTCAGGAAGACCTGTTGTTTGACCAGGTACGGCACCTTGATCGGGATCGAGAACCTCTCCAGTTTTCTGGGCACGATCTTCATGAACCTTCATGGCTTTTAAGTTGATATCAAAATAACTCACAAAGAAAACCATGGCTAGAGCAAAGAGAGCGTATAAGTTCATTGGAATCATTCTGATAAACGCTTCTAATGCGCCAACGCCTGTAATACTATGTGTTGCTAGTACGCCACCAATAAGGGCGATAATATAAGCACCCCAGCTTGAAATCGGGGAAATAATACACATCGGTGCTGCAGTGGAGTCAATAATATAAGCAAGTTTTGCCCTTGATACATTATGCCTGTCCGTAATCGGTCGACTCACATTACCAACGGCTAGCGAATTAAAGTAATCATCAATAAAGATAATAATACCAAATACGGCTGTTACAAGCTGTGCGCCAACTCTTGTTTTGACGCGTTTCATCGCCCATTCACCAAAGGCACGACTTCCACCTGAGATCGAGATAAAGGCTGTCATCATTCCTAATAAAAGTAAGAAGAAAATAATGTACATGTTCCAAGTATTTAAGCCACCGCTCTCGGAATCAATAAAAATCCCTTTCACGATTGTATAAATTTCATTTAACGATCCTGGTACGCTCCAATTGTTGATCATAAGTGCACCAAGAATAATGCCCACTCCCAGTGAAGGAAGCACTTTCCTTGTCACCACTACCATTAGCAAAGCTATGAGCGGTGGAATAATGGATAAAATTGAATTCTCCATGAATATCCTCCTAATAAATGATTGTCATGCATAATCGGAATGGACGCCAATCCTCAGCCGCTTGTTTCTGAACGCAAAAAAGCGAGCAATGATAGGATTGGTCCTATCATTGCTCGCTTCACCGAGTCAATGTTAAGTGTCCACCCCGATCAGTAGTTCTCCATTACAAGTTAGACTCATAATGACAGTTCGACACTTTTTCAATGCCGCCCCAACATAAATAATGTGACCGTTATTTATGCTTCGGCAGATCTCCCTTTCGATGCTGATCATTGGTGTCATTCTCCCAACACGTACTCATGAGGATCTGCTCCTCTACCTCATCGTATAAGATAAGGAACAATATTAAGTTCAGTTTTAAAGTATACCTTACTTTCTCTCATTCTGCAATTGTAGATTATTCCATATCATCAATTTGAATAGATGGAGTAGGTAACCCACCTTCTGAACCATTGTTATAGAAATTTGGTACTTCACCTGGAATAATCGTTAACAAAACAGGAATATCCGTGGTCACCACATCAGAATCCGTAGCAAATGGGATAACGATTTTTACTTTCACTTCAATGTGAACCCGAATGTCGACAGAAATATTATTAATGCCAACTGGTTCAATTGTACTTTTATAATCAGATTTCACTTCACCGATCGCTGTGAAACGCACAGGAACTTTTGGTCCCATATTGGCAAGTAACGTGTTATCAAACGCCTGACCAATTGGAATATAATGAATGATCCCATTATCCAATGATGTTTGATCATCCACTTCAAGCTCCACACCATTTTGTTCCGCCCAATAATCTAACGTTCCGTCTTCCACACTTTTAAGAAATCGCTGTACTTTTTCCGTTGATTGGGCAAGCACCTGAGTAACTGCCCTTTGATTGATCTGAACTCGAACCAATTTTCCTTCATTGTCAGTCACTTCTTTTATTAACGAATCTTGATAATTATCTACTTCTTCAGCCATCTTCTGATTAATGGCTTCGTTAATCGCTATTGTTGCGATGCGATTCGTCTCTGTACGGGCAATTTCAATCAGTGTAGGCTTTATTCCTTTTTCAACGATCCATAGCCCCTGGACCGTCATAAAAATGAATAGTAGGAAGGAGATGACAAACACATAACGAAAGGGAAGCGGCCCCTTTCTAAAGAATTTTCTACGAGTTCGAAACAACATGAACCCTCCCTTCTCTTCCTCATGTATATGCCATGAAAGAGAGAAGTATGGACAATTTCTCCAGAATGCTGCTTCCCTAGTAATGTGATTTTTTTAATACAAAAGAAAAAAGCCTAAGCAAATTGGCTACGGCTTTTTTCACATCATCTTAAGCATGGCATCTCTGCCCTTTGTGCCGACCTTAATGCCTCGTGCTTCTGCTTCAAGCGTAACAGATTCAAGTGGGGCATCAAGCAGCTGATCAATCGATCTTACGCCTACAGCTCTTCCTGCAATAATCTTCCGGTCACTTAACTTCTCATTAAGCAAGGCAACATCCAGTGCGCCGCACATGATATAGCCATTTTCATTCATGACCGCTAGAAAATTTGTTTTTGGAAGCTGCATACTAACTGCTGTAAACGGATGACCATCAATCATGATTGGTGTCATAGTGATCACGTCATTCCCGCCTCCTGACCTGAATGAATATCACTATATCTATATGAAACCAACAGCATGTTTGACATCATACGTACAAAGTTTTAATGCCTATTCTCAAGACGCCAGGCAAGAAGATCACGAAGCATTTCAGGAAGATAATACTTCTTCTTTGCGTGCTTCATTTGTGGATAGAATTTACCAAACGTGAACATATCAGCTGTGGCCACGGCATATTCCTGGTCAGATATGAGTGGATAACCATTGTGAAGAACGTCAGTGACATGACGAAGTCCGTCTTCCATCTCAACCGTCGTCACTTCAAGACCGTCGAATGCCATGATGCCCATCACTTCTCCTCTGAATCCTAGTCCTTTAAAACTTAAGTTCACGATTTCATCTGACATGGCGTGGGAAATGATTTCGCGTAACTCACTTCCTCTTAAGATCACTTTACAAGGATTTACAGGATGAGGACAAATACGATGGAGATCTTCTCGTGAGACGTGACCTTCTGATAATCCATCAAGGAGCATACCGGCATTAATCATGCCAATATCTGCATGACACCATTCTCGAAGGGCAGCGGCTAATTCATCCGCTAAAACCGAACGTTGAAACCACTCAGATTCAAGAGGCTGCTCAAGTCGACAGACAACTTCTTCTAGCATCGATTGCGCTTCTGTACTTAATCGTTGAATCATTTCAAAAGTTAGGCGATCTTCTTTCCGATTTCGAACCGAAATCGCATAAGCCTCTTTATCCGTAATCTCCCTTGTGTCCATATCGATGCAAACGGTCACTTCTCCAACGTAATTCCCGTTTTTCCCTGCCTGGGTAATGAGCGTGTCCTCTACATGCATCCCATGCTTCAATACATGATGGGTATGAGCACCGATAATAATATCAATGCCATTCATCTCTCGTGCCATTTGTTCGTCATTGCCTAGTCCCATATGAGACATCAGCACGACAACATCTGATTGTTGACGAACTTCATCAATCATAGCTTGTAGAAAATCATATGGCGAATCGATTTTCCAACCTAATAGCGAGTAAAATTGCTCATACGGAATCGTAACGCCAATGATCCCCACTTTCACACCATTTAACTCATGAATTTTATAAGGGGCCGCCCATGCGGGTCTTGTGCCATCTTGATGATAGAGATTCGCCACAAGCACCTCGAAATTAGCTTCAGTATACAGCGCTTCAAGCTCTTTTTTTGAAAACGTAATACCCTCATTATTGCCAATTGTGGCGTAGTCGTATTGAAGATCATTCAACAGCTGAACGTTGCCCTTTCCAACCATTCCCTCAGTCATTGGATGCACCTTGTCAGAATGGTCTCCTAAATCGAGAAGGAGGTATGGTGTGCCTTGAAGCTCGTGCATGCGCTTCTTCTCTTTGAGATAAGACGACACCTTGGACCAGTTTTCGAAATGACTGTGAAGATCGTTCGTATAATAAAATTGTAATGTTCTAGAAGTCAAGACACTCTTCCTTTCTTACCCCATCGTTCCCTGCCAGATAAGCCGGACACCGACAATAATTAACATCCATCTTAAAATTACAACGATGGTTTTGTCCGAAAGTTTCTGGTTAATAAACGAGCCGCACTTTGCTCCAATCCAGGCCCCTGGAATTAATCCGAGTAGTAAAAACCACTGAATGTTACCAAGCGCTAAATGCGTCAGGGTACCTGTTATACTTGAAAGAAATATCATAAACATCGAGGTCGCAACCGCAACTGTTGTCGGAAAACCAAATAAGAGAATCATCGCCGGTACCATGAGAGATCCGCCACCTATTCCAAAAAGACCGGAAATGACGCCAACAACGAACGAAACGATCACAGCTGCAAGAGCAGAAAAGGTATAGTTTACTTGCACTCCATCTGAATCCGTATACGAGCGTTGAAATTGCCCATTCAACTTCATCGGACGTAAACGGTTCCTTACCATTAATAATATGGAAACAAGCACCATAAATACCCCGAAATAAATGGAAAAATAATCAACCTGTATAAATTTATTCAGCCATGCCCCCAGAACCGCTCCTGGACCACTACCTAGAAAAAAAAGAGCGCCACTTTTATAATCCACGCTTTTCTTTTTCATATATGCGAGGGTAGAAGAGAGACCAATGGCGACAAGGACAACGATTGAGCTTCCGACAATTTTTTGTGGTGATAAGACTGGAAGCCAATTTGTGTACTGGTCAATCATCAGAAGCACAGGGACGATAATAATGCCCCCGCCAAGACCTACCAGGCTACCAATCGTACCAGCAGCTAGACCAATGATAAATAACAGTATCCACATCAGCATTGTATAGCTCCTTACAGGTCAAAAAGATCAAGTTGCTTTGGATTTAAATTCGTATACTCAATTCCAAGCATTTGAATCATCCACTTTGCATTATTAGCAGCGTGACCACCTGAGTTATTGTTAAATAAAATAAACACATCTTTGCATTCTTTTTCTAATTCTAGGATTCGCTCTTTCCATTCAAGCAATTCTTCTTCATTATAATCATACAGGTAACGCACTTCTCGCCAGTTATGACGATTCCCTGGGTTCGTCCATCCATTCGTATTTCGGCCATGTAGACGTACAAGCACGTGATCCTTATGTATGGTTTCCATCACTAATGGAACGGATCCTTCTCCTGCCTGCGGTTCATCGCATATGGTATGAATAAATCCTTGCGCTTCTAGAAAGCTCAGCGTCTTCTCACGAAATGCTTCATGATACCAAGACTGATGCCGAAATTCGACAGCACATGGAATGTCTCCCATCCGCTCTTTGCAGTCTCTCAAGATGTTCACATTTTCTTTGTTCACGTCAAACCATGGTGGAAATTGAAATAGCACCATCGCAAGCTTTCCTGCATTTTGAAGCGGGCGAAGCGATTCCTTATACGCTTGAAACATTTCATCACGCGACTCAAAAGGAATATCTCCTCTTTGATGTCCCGTCATTCCCTGATAAGCTTTCACAACAAAACGAAAGCCCTCTGGCGTTTCATCAGCCCATTTTTGAAAGTTTCGAGCCGGTTGCACAGCATAAAAAGACGAATCGACTTCAACAGTAGGAAAGTGTGAACCATATATCGAAAGTTTTTCATTGCTTTTTACATCTGGTGGGTATAGATCATCATGATCTCCCCATCCTGTTACACCTATGTAAATCATGCAATACTTCCTCTCTTCCTTGATTCTCTTACTTTATTCTCATATCATTACCCGAAAATAGCAAGGAAAAATCCCCTCTACTATTTCAAGATAACGTCAGTCGTGCCCACTTTGAAGCCGTTCTAATAGAAAAAAACGAACCGGAAAATCCGGTTCGTTGGGAATGGAATTTTAACCGATTGAACCTTCCATCTCAAATTTAATGAGACGGTTCATTTCAACCGCATATTCCATAGGTAGTTCTTTCGTAAATGGCTCGATGAAGCCCATTACGATCATTTCAGTTGCTTCTTCTTCAGATACACCACGACTCATAAGATAGAAGAGCTGCTCTTCAGAAACCTTCGATACTTTCGCTTCGTGTTCAAGTGAAATGTTATCGTTTAGGATTTCATTGTAAGGAATTGTATCAGAAGTCGACTCGTTATCCATGATAAGCGTATCACACTCAACGTTTGAACGAGCGCCTTCAGCTTTACGGCCAAAGTGTACGATACCACGGTACGTAACTTTACCGCCCTGCTTCGAAATCGACTTCGACACGATCGTTGAAGACGTGTTTGGTGCTAAATGAATCATTTTAGCGCCTGCATCCTGATGCTGCCCTTTACCTGCAAGAGCAATGGAAAGTGTCATACCGCGAGCACCTTCACCCTTCAAGATAACAGCTGGATACTTCATTGTAAGCTTAGATCCGATGTTACCATCGATCCATTCCATTGTTGCATTTTCTTCCGCAACGGCACGCTTCGTTACTAGGTTAAACACGTTATTCGCCCAGTTTTGAATCGTAGTATAACGGCAGTATGCATCTTTCTTAACGATAATCTCAACAACCGCACTGTGTAGAGAGTTTGTTGTATAAACGGGGGCAGTACACCCTTCAACGTAATGCACAGAAGAGCCTTCATCCGCAATAATAAGCGTACGCTCAAACTGTCCCATGTTCTCAGAGTTAATACGGAAATAGGCTTGTAGTGGTGTATCAACTTTCACGCCTTTTGGTACGTAAATAAACGATCCACCTGACCATACAGCCGAGTTAAGTGCAGAGAACTTGTTATCCGTTGGAGGAATTGTTTTCGCAAAGTATTCTCTGAAAAGATCTTCGTTTTCTTTAAGAGCCGTATCGGTATCTTTAAAGACAATCCCCATGTTCTCAAGGTCTTCTTGCATATTGTGATACACAACTTCAGATTCGTACTGTGCAGAAACACCTGCAAGGTATTTTTGCTCAGCTTCAGGAATACCAAGCTTATCAAATGTTGCTTTGATTTCTTCTGGTACTTCATCCCATGAACGTTCAGACTTCTCAGAAGGCTTTACGTAGTACGTAATTTCATCAAAATCAAGATCAGCAAGGTTTCCGCCCCATTGAGGCATTGGCATGCTGTAGAAATGCTCAAGTGATTTCAAGCGGAAATCAAGCATCCACTGCGGTTCATCCTTCATGCGAGAAATTTCTTTCACAATTTCAGGAGTCAGCCCGCGCTCTGAGCGGAAAATCGAAACGTCTTTATCACTAAAACCATATTGGTATTCGCCAACTTCAGGCATTTTTTTAGCCATTCTATTTCCCTCCTTGACATTACACATGTCAGTGTTTGGCTGTTGTTCTCTTTCCATCATTCTAGTATGAAAAAGAAACGGTGACAACACCTGGAAGTGGGTTAAGCTTCATCCTGTTCCTTGAAACCCTTCTCCATTGCCTTCCAAGAGAGTGTTGCACATTTGATTCGAGCCGGGAACTTCGAAACACCTTGCAGTGCTTCAATGTCGCCAAGATCGAAATTCTCTTCGTCGTACTCTTTCCCCTGCATCATGTCTGAGAAAATCCCCGATAGTTTTAAGGCCTTATCAACTTCAAGTCCTTTGACTGACTGTGTCATCATCGACGCTGATGCCAGGCTTATAGAGCAACCTTCTCCAATAAACTTCGCATCCGAAATCTTCCCATCATCTACTTTCAGCTGAAGCTGAATTGTATCTCCACATGTAGGGTTATTCATATTTATTTTAAGGGCGCCTTCTTCAAGCTCCCCTTTATTTCTCGGGTTTTTATAATGATCCATAATGACCTGTCGATATAACTGGTCTAGATTATTAAAAGACATTACCGAAAAACTCCTTTGCTTTTCGTAATCCGGCTACAAACGTATCCACGTCTTCTTCAGTATTGTATAAATAGAAGCTAGCACGCGCAGTAGCCGATACCTCTAGCCACTTCATTAGCGGCTGAGCACAATGGTGTCCAGCGCGGACAGCGATGCCTTCTGTGTCAAGTACGGTTGCCACATCATGTGGGTGAACGTCATCACTATTGAAAGTGACAACCCCAGCACGTTTTTCGGGTCCGTAAATGGATACGCCTTCGATTGTTGATAACTGTTGCATAGCATATTTTGCAAGATGAGTCTCATGCTGTTGGATGTTATCCATACCAATTTCATTTAAGAAATCAATCGCAGCTCCAAGACCAACCGCACCTGCAATGATTGGTGTGCCACCTTCAAATTTCCAGGGGAGCTCTTTCCATGTCGAATCATACAGACCAACAAAATCGATCATTTCTCCACCGAATTCAAACGGCTCCATGTTTTCGAGGAGCTTTTTCTTTCCGTAGAGGACACCTATCCCAGTAGGTCCACACATCTTATGACCAGAAAATGCAAAGAAATCGCAGTCGAGATCCTGAACATCAATGTTCATATGAGGAGTGCTTTGTGCTCCATCGACAACCATAACAGCACCATTTTGGTGTGCAATCGCAGCAATTTCTTTAATCGGGTTAATTGTTCCTAGTACGTTCGAAACTTGCATAACAGAAACAATTTTCGTGTTTGCTGTTACCGTTTTCTCAACATCTTCCAACGCAATTGTTCCGTCTGGTTGAAGGGGAATATATTTAAGAGTGGCTCCAGTTGCTTTTACAACCTGTTGCCATGGAATAATGTTGCTGTGATGCTCCATCGGTGTGATGACAACTTCATCACCTTCTTGAAGATTTGCACGTCCATAGCTTGAAGCGACCATATTAAGGGCTGTGGTTGTTCCGCGAGTAAAAATTACTTCTTCCGTTGAAGAAGCATGAATAAATTGTTCATCAAAACCTGTCCAACTTGCAACCTCCATTAGCAGATCCGTTAGTTTTATCCGTGGCAACATGCTGTATAGGGATGAACTAAACGTCTTGGCTTCTTCTGGAGTATCCTTTTCGAGACGGTCAATGCGAAATTTTCCCTTATCTATACTGACACCCTCTAGTTCATCAACGTTATCGGACATGGCTTGCAGCCGTTTTCGTAGAGAATCCATTCTTTCGGTCAAATATTCTTCAGCAGAACTGCCTACAGCAAGGCGATTATGATGTAATCCAGTTTCTAACCATTCTTCTTTTGGAATTAGATACTCTTCAAAATCTTTATGTTGTTTACTGCCTCGAACAGATACATCTCCAGATCG
>ENA-ORXC01001059-ORXC01001059.1-marine-metagenome-genome-assembly--contig:-NODE-1059-length-17194-cov-8.388678_pt1 | contig 17194 bp, 8 predicted proteins | sample MGYA00237865_ERZ511478 | MGnify/ENA metagenome assembly ERZ511478 | reverse complement strand
CCCCCGCCCGACGCACTGCAAAAGCGCCAGCAAGACGTGGCGACGCGGCGGCCGCGCGCGACAACCCCTACCTGGCCGACTCGGTGTACGCCCGCAACGCGCGGCTGGCGTCGCACACCCCCACCACGTCGGTCCTCGACAATGACAAGGGCAACGGCCACAATGCGCTCACCGACAAGCCGCTGTCTGACGGCTACTTTAAAATCCTCGAGACGCGCCGCAAGCTGCCCGTCCACGAAGCGCGGGCGGAGCTGCTCGCCCACCTCGCCACCCACCAGGTGCTCGTCCTCGTCGGGGAGACGGGTTCCGGCAAGACGACGCAAGTCCCCCAGTTCCTCGTCGACGCTGGCTACAACGCGGTCGCATGCACGCAGCCGCGGCGGGTGGCGGCGCTGAGCGTCGCCAAGCGCGTGGCGGTGGAGATGGACGTGCCCCTCGGCGGGCCCGTCGGCTACTCTATCCGCTTTGACGACCGCTCCACCCCCGAGACGGTCCTCAAATATTTGACCGACGGCATGCTCCTGCGGGAGGCCATGTCCGACCCGCACCTCCGCCACTACGCGGCGATCATCCTCGACGAGGCGCACGAGCGGACGCTGTCGACGGACGTGCTGATGGGGCTCCTCAAGGACGTGCTGCGGCGGCGGCCAGACCTCAAGCTCATTGTCATGTCGGCGACGCTTGACGCGGGCAAGTTCCAAGACTACTTTGCGGGCGCCCCGCTGATGCAGGTCCCCGGCCGCGTCTTTCCCGTCGGCATCAAGTACACCCCGCGGCCGGTGGACAATTATGTGGACGCGGCCGTCGACCAGGTCGTCCGCATCATTGCCGCCGAGCCGCCGGGCGACGTCCTCGTCTTTCTCACGGGCGAGGAGGAGATTGAGGAGGCGTGCAAACGCATCCGCGACGACGTGCGGGCGCTCCCCCCGCCAGCGTGTACCTACCCCGTCGACGTGTTGCCGCTCTACTCGTCGCTGCCGCCCGCCAAGCAGCAGCGGGTGTTTGAGCGGGCGCCCCCGCCGCGGACGCCGGGCGGGGTCCCCGGCCGCAAGGTCATCTGCTCGACCAACGTGGCGGAAACGTCCCTGACCATTGACGGCGTCGTGTACGTGGTCGACACGGGCTTTTCCAAACAAAAAGTGTACAACCCGCGGGCGCGCGTCGAGTCGCTGCTCGTCAGCCCCATCTCCCGGGCGTCGGCCAAGCAGCGGGCGGGCCGCGCGGGGCGTACGCGCCCCGGCACCTGCTACCGCCTGTACACCGAGTCGGCCTTTGCGTCGGAGCTCAAGGAGGCGACCTACCCCGAAATCCTCCGCTCCAACCTCGGCAACGTCGTGTTGCAGCTCAAAAAGCTCGGCGTGGAGGACCTCGTGCACTTTGACTTTATGGACCCGCCCGCGCCCGAGACGCTTATGCGCGCGCTCGAGCTCCTCAACTACCTCGGCGCGCTGTCTGACGACGGGGAGCTGACCGTACTCGGCGGGGAGATGGCGGAGCTGCCACTGCCGCCCGAGCTGTCGGCCGCCCTCCTCGCGTCGGTCGACCTCGGCGTCAGCGGCGCGCTGCTGACCATCTCGGCGATGCTGTCGGCGACCGCCAACCTTTTCCTACGGCCCAAAGCCGACCGGGTGCGGGCGGATTCGGCGCGGCGCGCGTTTGAGCACTCCGACGGGGACCACCTGACGCTCCTCCGCACCTTTACCGCCTACACGTCGGTCAGCGTCGACGGGCGCGACGTGAACAAGTGGTGTTGGGAAAACTACCTCAACTCGCGGGCGCTCCAGTCGGCCACCTCGGTGCGCACGCAGCTGACGCGCCTCGTTGCCAGACTCCGCCCGGGCACCCGCGCGGGCACCGACGACGCGGCGCTCCCCGAGACCGAGTTGGACGACCGCGTGCGGCGGGCTCTACTGTCAGGCTTTTTCATGCAAGTCGCCCACCGGGAGGGCGGCAAATCCGTCGGCTACCTGACCGTCAAGGACCACCAAAAGGTCGCCATGCACCCCGGCTGTGGCCTCTCCCGCTCCCCCGACTGGGTCATGTACAATGAGTTTGTGCTGACCAAACGCAACTTTGTCCGCACCGTCACGGAGGTGCGCGGCGCGTGGCTGCTGGAGATTGCGCCACACTATTATGACCTGACCAACTTCCCCGAAGGCACCGCCAAGGAGGACCTCAAGGTCTTGTACAAGCGCAAGGAGCGCAAGGACGTCCGCGACGCGGCGGAGCAGCGGGAGCGGCGGGAGAAGCGGGCGCACAAGGACAAGGGTAAGGGGAAGAAGAAGAACGGCTCGAGCAGCCGCTCCTAAAGTCTATCTCATCTTATTAGTCCTCTGGAAAAACGGCTCTGGTTTCGGCGCATGTACACCAATCAACCCCAAACTTTGTAGAAGTGTCAGAGGGTGGCCCTCGGGTCCTCAGGAAAAAAAACGGAGCACGAAGCGCAGCAGATCCCACTCGTTGGTGCCCACTTCCGCATTCGTATCGATCAGGGACATCCGATCCGCCCGATTCTCGACAGCACCCGATTTATCACCGACCAAATCGGGAGGAACGCAATGACAAGGAGGCTACTTTTCCAGCCTCGTGAGCTCGATTTTAAGATCTCGTGATGCCGCACGGATGAAGAGCGGGGACGCTGACAGCTGACTGAAGAAGGAGATTTCACTGAGGATAAGTATCTGAGAAGCGCAAGCCAAGTCAACCACTGTCAGCGGCCTACGATTGATGTGCAGCCCAATTGCGAAAACTACACGACAAACAGGAATCCCTGGACAACGGTGGAAATCCCACACTCCTCCGCTACACGCACCTCCGCTCAGGCCAGACTCACTCCTCGTCCTCCTCCTCATCTTTTTTGAAACCATTAACACCCTCCCCCTCAGCAATCTCTACCACCTTAACCGGAATGCGGCGCATCGCGCGCACGACTGTACGGGGCGATTGCGCGACCGTAGATGTCAAAGACATTGCGACCCGCCGTGCGCACCGATGAATACAGGGGAGTGTCGCAGTGTCACCTACACGCTGCCCCACGACGGCGACCGCGGGGAGTGGGCGGGAGGCACGACGGGGACGGTGGGGGAGGCGTGGGGGGACGGCGCTTGAGCGACGCATGGCGGCTTTTGAGGACAGCCTTGGATTTAATTTGGAATTTCCGTGCACGGGCGCTCATTGGCTGCTGACGAAGCGCGCTGGCGCGCAAGCCGATTGGCTGCGGGGTCTCGTGGGATCAGATCACAAGAGGCGCGCACGAGATTGCGATTTTGGATCAGCGAATTTTGAAGTAGCCTCCGCCTGTCACGGGACCGCTGCAAGAAACTGTTACGCTTCTTCTCGATATACTCTTTACGGTCGTCTACCTTCGGCCAGTGGCATTGGAGCGCTGCGCAGAATAGTGCAATCGAATGCACGAGGTATGTGAACATGGGACAAATGCGAGAAGCGGTGCCGTGACCTCGTGCGGGTCGCCCAGTGTTCCGGAAGGCCTGAACACGAAGCTTCTGAGCCGTATCTTTCCGATATAGGTGTGCCGTTGAAGGGCTTCCTACTGAAGAATGCGTACCATTTCTTGCAGAAAAAAGGTTTGGGGGGTCTCTATCCTTCGTGTGAAGACTGCTTTTCAGTAGCGGTCGTAGCGGCGGAGTTCTGGTCTCTCCAAATAATTTGCGGTTTTCAGAGGACTAATAGAGTGGGACAGACTTTGATAGTACGAAACAAAGGACTTGCTATCTTTGTCAATCTGCTCAATCCCCGTCTTAGCTACGCCTCTTCGGCGAAGCAGAGGCCGGCACGCCCGACTTCATGCCATGATAATGTCAAAATAGTCACTTGGAATCCGTCCCGCCAGCAGGACGTCTTCGCTGCACAGGATGACGTGCATCCAGTCGACGGCCTTGAACTCTTCTGGTGCACATCGATGTTCCGCGGAGACCTTGTCCGGGCCATGAGCACTGTTCACCAAGCCCCGCGGAGCTCCCTACCAATACGGGCTACTATAGCTTTTGGCATAATGTAGTCATCGTCCTTTTTCTTGCTGACGAGCTTGAGCCGAGAGAGAATCCTCTACTGGTGTGTAGCGACGCTCACCAGCGGAAAGTGCATAGTTTCATGGCGGCGAGGTGGGGCCCACATCCTAACGGTCTTTCAGGTATTGGTAGGTGTCACGAACAGCTGGACTTGGTGCAAAGAACGGTGAATGCCACTTGACACCGCTTGTCTGATGCATCCCGTTTTGGTCTGAGCCATACTTCCCGGATGCCCGAGAAATCTCGTTTTCAGTTGCATCATGGGCAATACTTGCCGCCGTGCGCCGGGGTGCTGTACAAGGAAGTACCTTGAGTATAAAGTTACTGTTCGCGGAATCCGCCCGCGGGAAGTAAACTTCTCTTCTTGCGGCCACGTAGAACCGCTTAAAAGCTCGAAGACGGTTGTAAACGAAGCTGCTGACGCCCGTAAACTGGTAAATAATACCACCTGCGGGCTTGTCCCCAGGGAAGCTCACAAATCCCGCCCCTAGATCGACCGGCGTCGTGGAGCTAGGGATGATTTGTTCCGGGACACTCTTACCCAGCTCATTGAACTCCTATGCGATATGGTGTAAAAATGAGCCTAGGACGACAGGTTGTCTCAGAGATGAAGTTACGAAGAGACGCAACTGGTGCTTGTTGTGCGTGCGTTCATCCGGGATCATGCTTAGTGGGGTAGCTGTACCTGGCCACCCTTCAAAATCGTTCTGTCCAAATCATTGCAAGCCATCGGTCCTACTGTTGACGGGAACAAAGGGGCCGCCGTCGAGCAGCATTCTGGTACGGTCGTGTCGATAGTTGGTGGAATGAGGGCAGTCGTGCACGCCGTCAGCCCTTTCTTCTGCAACCATGCGGGCCGCCGTCCTGTTTTCCAGCATAGATTCACCGAGGACGCGGTCGCCAAGCACGTGTGGCAGTCAGACAATCACCGACCAGTAGATGACCTTCTTGGCTGTATTTCCGTCGGCTTTGTACCTCGCTGCGCCACACGAGTCGCACGCTGTCTGCTGCGTGCGTAAGTGAGCGAGCGCCACGGAGCCGTTGGTGCAGCAATCGACGGCGCGCGTCTCCAATTAACGCTTACATCCACAAAGCGCTCCATGAGGTAGGGATTTCTGTACCTCGGGCCGGTCGAGCTGAGTTGAAGTAGATCTGTAATCGAAGCTTGCGTCAAGTCGTGTCCCACCGTGCAAGCATCGAGCGTTAGATCTGCGATATGATCCTTGAACTGGCTGACGGGAAGCCGCAATTCGCTCGTGCTTACAGCTGTCTGGCAGATGCGGGTTGGTGCATGCCCGACTTCACTTTCCGACACAATCTCGCCCTCCATCCTGGGTAAAGAAACGTCATCCGGATCACTCGCATCACTGGCCTCGCTCAATTCGGGGGTTTCATCGGCATGTATCTGCGGCAGTTTCCAGCGGGGCCCGAGTCCGACGTGCGCGCGCCCGCGCCCGCTGCCGCACCCGCATTGTTGTTCGAGCTTGCGCACGCGCCCTCCCTGGCGCCCGCGCCCGCTCCGGAGCCCGCACCCGGCCCGGCGTCCGTGCCCGCCCCGGCGCCGGCGCCAACCCCTGCACCGGCGCCTACCCCGGAGCCGGCGCTCGCTAGGGTGCTCACCGAAAACCCTCCCCCGTCTACGTTTTCTTTCCGACACTGTGCGTACCCAGGCGGAGAAGTATCTCGTGCTTGCGGTGGTTGTAGACGGTGGACATGGAGACGAGCTTGGGGCTTCTGGAGCCTCCGCCCGTACATGTGAAGCAGTCACAGTGGTACGCCCCGCCGGGCACCATTTTTAGCTGTGGAGGGCGAGGTAAAGGCGGGAAAAGGGTGAAAGGCGCGGATGCTGGTAGTCCCGCTTGTGTCTGAGTCCTTCGGGGAGTTCATGAGACAAGCAGAAGTCCCATGAGTGACCATGCTATACGCATTCGATGCTATCTGTCGCCCAATCAGATGGCAGAAACCATGGGCTGACAGGGGATGGTTATGGATGCTTCGACGCCGGTCCATGCCTCACCTGTGGCTCTTCGTTGTAGAAGCTGTTCGTTCGCCTTTCATGAGCGACAGGCTTGATGTCGAGAGACACAGGAGAGAATCTGATTCCTTTCTGTTTTTGGAACCCGTCACCAGATGCAAAATGAGTTTCTGTGTCCGGCAGTGTGCGGCGCTCGCTGTCACAACACGCCCGTGTAGGGGTGAGGGAGGTGAAAAGGCCGTGGAAGGGCTGTAAGTATCGGAAGCGCATGAAGACGAGTGGCGGAAAACCCGGCTCTGAGGCCACTGCAAAAGAGTGGGCGCCAGTGCGTACGCTGCCACAGCGAGGTGTGGAAAAGGCAGGCCGGGCCAGCGCTGTGCATAATCTCAGAAGCACAGACAGCGCTTGGCAGCTTCGAGCCCAACCGGTGCATCCTGCCGCATGCCCCTCAAACAGCTCGCTGTGTGCTCTGTTTAGGTGGCCTGGTGAGGAGGCTGCTGAATTTTTTCTTGTTCTGGTGGGCTCTGCACGAGTGCTTTCAGTTCTGTGAGCTTGGGCTCGATGCCCCGTTTCCAGAAGATCTCGGGTTGAGCTGTGTGCACAGATCGAATGGGCGCAACACCCGGTGTTGATCCGCACGAGCCGATTTCTTCAGTCTCAGAATCCCGGGTAAAACGCTCTTGGGATACCGACTTGGCCCGGGGTCCGAGGTTTCCCGGGATTCCGCGGCGTAAACCCGGGATATCCCGATTTCTCTTCGTGTAGACCTCGAGGCTCACCACGTGCGCGCTTGATTCTGTGACGGCCACTTTCTCAGCTAGTAGTGCAGCCAGTCGCTTCCGAGCTGCTTGCAAAACGGGCATGCTCGCGAGACAAGCTCACGACACACCAGTGCCCCGTCTGATGCCGTTGAAAGACGTCAATCTTACTCCATTGACCGCAACTATCCCTGATTGCTGCTCGGGCGTCAGCCCAAGCGCCAGCTAACGCCCCAATCGGCGGATCCCTAGGCAGTTTGCCGCAGCTACGGAGATAATGACCGCCCCCCCTGCCACATCAGCACTTGCATTAGCCCCCACGGCACTACTTGGGAGCCGCTAAAGGGTAGCGTAGTGTACGTACTGCACACCACGCTTCACAACAGCATCTTGAGGGACCGGCCGTCTCACGTACGCGCGCTACTGCCCGCTGTCCGATTTGGTTTCTACATCTGGAGGGAAGATACGGTACAAAATGGTCCTAGCCATGGCCTGAAGCAAAGAACCATCCTGACCATTCCAAGAGTGCTGCAAGACATCTCGAAGACTGCTTCAGGAATTAATGCACGTCCACCCGTTTGCAATTTGGCCATCGCTGTGTCACTGGCCGCATAGGAAAGCAGCCACTCTTTTTGGTGGCTCCGATCCTTACCTTCAGACTGCTTGCAAGCACGCAGCTCATTTGGCTTTTCGGACTTGATTCCTGTGCGGGACGGAGGTTACGAGGCCCGACACAATGGGACTGGGCCACATGTGCGGACGGAGAAAAAAGAATCTCGTGCATCTGAGAGGTGTCTCTCAGATAGCCGACTACTGGTGCCTGGGGCTCACGGTGGCCGTGACATGGCAAGGAACTCTGATCGATGCCTACGAGAATAGGGCCAGAACTGCGCCTGGACCCAGGTTGAAACAAATTTGCATCGGAATTGATGCTGTTGAATCCATGTGAGTCGAGGTCTTTCTGGCACTATTTCCATGCGTCAACCTGAGAACACGACAGCGCCTGGCACGAAAACGTGCCGCACAGTTTGAGTGCATTACTGATGGTCTGAGGCGAGAGCAGGTGCAGAGGCCTCAGAAAGGACTAACGCGATCTCGTGGCAGGCTTCAGGCTACAGTTGGAGCGCACAATTGTTCTCCAGGGAGACATCTCTTTTCTCTTCTACTCATGTGGATTTGCAATGCGGCGCGCTCATGCGCAATTTTCCCTCGGGTCGACGCCGCTTGTTGTCGAACTCGCGGACAACGGCCAAGTATGGCAGCTTTGATTTGGCGGCGAGGCAGCCTCTGCTCAAAGAAGCGCTCCGCACCCAAGTGATATGCCGGGACTTGGCCATGAAGCGCTTCCTCCGGTAAGGTTTTCTGAAAACATTGTTTGGGGGGGGGACGGTTCTTCCGCAATGGATCATGCGCCTCAGTCGATGTGTTGCTCGTTTTTCAGATTTACTCAACGCGGGCGCATAGGATCTGAAGCAGCACCAAGCATGCCTTCCAGTGAAGCACACGGAACTGGAAGTTCGGGAAAGAGAGCCATCATGTGATCACGACAATTCGCGAAATGACCACTGCAGTCCTATGAAATATTAGACAAACACGCCAAGTGCACAGGCGACCGTCCTTCTCCCTCCAGATCAAGCTGTGTCGTGATCTCTGCCAACTCAGTATTCATCTTCGAGAAGACTATCTCCACCGGAGCGAAGTCCGGGCTGTTGGGAGGGAGCCGCACCACTTGTCGACCGTGGGCGCGGATGCATGCGTCCACCCGAGCGATGTGGATGGGGGCATTTTCAACGAGCAAAATGGAGCTGATTTTCTGGATGTGGTTGGCCGCCGTCGGCCCAACAGCTGGATTAGCATTGGGTTGAAAAATGTGGATGAACATCAGCCAAAACAATTTTGCCTGGCCGCTGCCACCTTCGGCGTGCTCCGTGATGCACTCCGCCAGCACCCCGCCGGGGTGGAAGAGATGCCCACCTTCACGGTGAAGCGTGGTCGATTCCGCGGGCGGGTGGGACCGCTGCCCCCGCGGCTCCCAGCTGCTGCGAAGGAACGTCGACCATCAGTCGACCTGCGACTCGTCGCTGGAGACGAAGGCCGAAAAGAAGAAGAGAAGCATCTTGCGCGCCCACCGCACGCGCAAGGTGTCGTTGCGCTCCTTGTAAATAGTGATATCCTTCTTGTTCTTCGACCCGACGACGCGCAGAACCCGGTCTATGGTGGATGTGGAGCACGTCAGCTCGCCCGGCCAGGCGGAAAACTGCGGCAACTCCCGCTAACTGTACTTGATTTCGCGCAAGAACAGTTCGGGGCGCTCCTCAATGATCTCATCTAGGGCGTCTTCGAAGGCGTCATCGAGTATGCTGTGGTGTCGCGGTAGGCGTTGCGTCACTGGCCGTTCGGCCACAGCTCGCCGTTCGCCAGGTAGGTCGTCGTTGAGTGGAACACAGAGCTGGGGTGGCAGCCAAAAAGCCGCTCGGCCTCAGGGCAGGGCATGGCGTGGTGCACCACATGCCAGGCGATGAGGATCCAGACGTGTTCCGGACAAATGATGGGGGTCGGCCGCCCTCTTTGTTATTTTCGTGGCGGCCGGCGTAAGGGGGGGGGGGGGGGGGGGGGGGGGGGGGAGACAGCCCACATGGTGTTGGGAAATACAGCAGTGATTGCCCTGAGGTCGGGCCGAAAAATGGTCGACAGGCTCGTAGGTCGGTGCTGCCCGTTCTCGGAATCCACTGCAACGTACCTGCTGTTTCTGCGCACGTTTGTACGCTGAGTTGGTGCGGTGCGGACATGCGGCCGCTCAGTTTGCAAGAAAGAGAAAGGGAAGCGATTCCCGTGACAGGTAGGCAGGCTCAGAAAGCTCGGCATCCCACGAGAAAGAGGCGCACGAAAAAGCACGCGCTCGGCCCCTGCGCTTTAAGACCGATGCGCCTACATTACGTGGACAGACTTCTCACCATTTCATGCGGTCAGTTCGCGTCCGAAATTATCACTGCGGCTGCGGATGCTGGCCACGGGCTAACACGATGCACGTGGCTCTTCCGGGCAATTGCAAGAGTTTGGGGGAAACCCCCGGTCAGGGGTGACACGGTCCCCCGGCATGAGCCGGGGACGGATCGCGACCACTCACGAAACACCCCTGTAGGGGGGTAGCGTGGGACACCCCCCCTGGGGCGGGTGGCCACGGAGCCCGAGGGCCACACACGAAACGACCCCTCCAGAGGGGCGCGGGGTGACGAGCACCCGATCGGGCCCCCCTGAAGGGGTCTGACACAGACGAGGGAGAGACGCGTCTTCCCGAATCCGGGCCCTCTGGAGGGACCGGGAAGCTTGTGGAAGCTTCCGCAAGCCGGACCAAGATCTGATCTCGAACAAGTATAAAATCCCACCGGAATTCTATTCGAGAAATTTGAAAAATCCTGGGAGATGTCCCGAGGTCCTGATCTTGGGTAAATCCTGAGATCTGGGAAGTCATTCTGAAATTCCTACTTCGGCCCCGAGACCGGCGGGGGTCCTCTTCCAGTGGAAGGGTAGTCGAGGATGCCGGGCAGGGGCCACTAGAGGCCCGTGCCTGAGACCGTGGCCCGTTGGGCACCGGTCCCCCCATGGTGGTGTCCGGGGGTCGGGATTGTGCACGTCCTGCTTCAGAGTTCTGAGGGTGTATGAGTGTTTGCTTTGCGGTCATCCTGCGTCTTCGAATAAATCCGTTGCGTTTGCGGTACTCCCGTTGTTCTGGTGCACTTTGGGCCCTGTGATCCAGGCGTTTGTGTTGTTTCTACTGTGTTTCGCTCCACATCCTGTGCTGGGCTTTCCAACGGGGCTCTACCCCGTCGGCTGTGAGGGCAGGATCCTCTACAAAGAGGGCCTGTTCCGCGTCCCTTGTCTCGGAGCCTCACTTCACTGGAAATAGAAAGCCTTCAGGCCGTGTTCCATGCCTTTTATTGTCTCAGTTTGCATCTGCGGGTCTTTCCAAGGCGCCTCTCCGCTCTACGACGCGCACTGGCGGGTGCGCTACCCCCCTTCCGTGCTCTTTCATGCATGTTTTGCTCTCAGCTTGGTTTCACGGCCCAAGACCCCCGCCCCGCGCACTGCTGATCGTCACGGGCGATAAGGCAACGTCCCGGCCAATTTCTGCCATGCACTCTCTGCCCTTGGTTTGCTTTTTTTGCATCTCTACCCCCCGCCCTCCATCATTTGTACAGGCGGTATACAACGTCCCGTCGCAGATCTGCCATAATTTTCATATCCAGACGCACGGTTTGATCACGAACGGAGAGGTCCCGTTCACACTCACCGACTGGAACGTGGAGCAGGACCCATCCTTTTCAACGCATTTCCCTGTTGTGTCGCAATCTGTGCCATTGTGTCTCCGAGCGAGCGTGCACAGGGCCAGAAATGTTTGCAAGCAGGAGCCCCCAGCCTCGTCGTCCCCCCCACCCTATTTATCCTCAAGCTGTGTAAAACTCATATCCCACAGTGTAGTCTCAGCAGAAAAAAATGCACTCCGCCTCGTCTGTTTCCTTTGCCGGCGCTCTGCGTATTGGTGTGCCTGAACGACCATGGCCGTGCGACAGGATCGCATTATAGGCGTCCGTGCTTGATCTGTCATTGATCTGCGACGTGTACTTCGAAGAGAGGATGCCGCACACGTGTCACGCTCTGAATGGTCGTTCGTGTCGCTCTTGTGGCTTTACGACTGTGAGTTCCACACTCGCCCCCACTCGGGGGGGCTAATCCCTGTAGCATCTGCGTGCAGATGCCAGTGTCTGGCTTCCCTGGAATGCCGGTACTGCGGCGCATCCTGTAATTGAGCGGCATGAGTCAGACTTTGAGGTGAATGGTACTTGGCCAAAAAGACAAGAACAGAGGGGCAGCGCGTGGATGCCAGTGGGATCTGTGGATGTGAATAAGAAAAGAATCAGAATAACAGCATGCTTTTATGTCGTTCTAAATAGAGGACTGCATGCGCGAGAGAAACAGAGACACAGCAGCATTCCTGCCAATCGTTTTAAGACCAGCCGCTGTCAGGTTTCCGTCACACAGCTTGACAACAGCCTTCATATCGAAGCACGCGGTTTCCGAGCGGGACAGGTCGTTCTTCTCGACGGCATCCTGGAAGGAAAAGTTGACGGCGGCCCTGTCGCATCCGACGCTCAACTGCAGCTGGCTCGCCACTTCGGCCACGGGCCGCGACACACAGTTGGAAAAGGCTGGGTCTACCGGCGGGGGCGTGCCCGCCTGCGCCATTCGCTTCTTAGACCAACTCTGAATCCCACCGGGTTGTGGGCACGCCCTCTTTACGGAGCCCAGAATGACCCCTAAGCGCGCGGCGTTGTTTTCACCGCGTTTCTGTGGAGTGTGAGAGGGAGAGGAAGGAAAATCACGGGAAGATGCGGGCAACAACTGTCCAGAAAATAAGCAGAAAAACCAGAGACGCTAGTGGAATTCGTCAACAGCACGCAAAGACATATCGATAGAGCGTTCAAAATTACGCCCTAAAGGCGGGCCAGCAAGCATAGAGCGGGTTTAGAGGGCGAGTACCTTTGACGCCGCGGCGAGCGTTTTGAAATTGGAAGGAGCGCGGTCGCCAGTTTCTGCCGGTCCTGCCTGCTATCCGTCGCTCGGATCCATGTCCGCATCTGCTGCAACAGAAAAGCGAGCGTCACGCGGGCTTACGCCAACACGCTCAGAGAACTCCATCGCGCCGTCAAACTGCGCTCGTTTGGCAGCCGCGAGTAGGCCAGCGGTGGCCTCGACTTCTGCCTCAATGGCCGCAAGGAGGCCCTTTTGGAACATCCGCTGCTGCTGGTCAGTTTCCTGGTGGCCCACCATTGCGAGTCGCCACGCCGCTGTGCCAGGGAGTCGGCTCTCTCGCTCGACGTGAGCCTTCGGCAGCACGCCTTCAACGCAAACATCTGGTCCGGCGGCTGCTAAGATGTGCCGCCTTGCAGTGCCCACCCATTGTCCGCCCCCAATCAACGAAACGCACCTCGTCAGTGTTGGCGTCACACCGCGGCGGTGGGTGTGTCCGCGCTCAGAGACGCGCTGCTGCCTCACTGGGAATGCTCGCCCGCGGCGCGATGCCTTCCTTCGAGATCCTGTGGTCCCTCTATGCTGGATACGACGGCTGCTGCTTGCTCCCCGGCCATACATCCGGAGTGCTTCCAGATCGGATTGCGACGGCGGCGCGCAGCTTGGAGTAGGCTGCAAGTTGGCGCCTCTTCAGTACGTCACTTCGGACAAAATGGGGCACGGACGCTTCTCTGGGGCGTGCTTGGTCTTTAAAATCCTCAATAATAATATTCTCTTTCCTGTTGGCGGTGTTGTACCTGTGTCATCTCCATTTTCCCCGCACATCCTGCCGACACACTCATCACCTCCCTTTCCCCTCCCTTCCACCCTCCCGATACAACGCCGTGCCCGGACATCATGTTTTCTTTATTCTTTGACTCGACTCGGTCAGCGTCGACGATGCCGACTGCCGAGGCACACCGGTGGTCGAGACTGGCTTTCCACCATGGCGACAGTGGAGACAGCCAGGGACCTGTCGCACCACGAATGGGAAAGACCAGAGTCGGCTTGCCGCCTTCACCCGAGAGTGGGGTGGCGGGCACGACGTCTCGCAGACCAGTGAGCGCGCGAGCACCCGGCGGCTCCAGCTACCTCCGCCGCCGCCATCGCCAGCGCCACCGCCATCCATACAATGGCTCCTCCTCCCTCCTCAGCCCCACCGACGTGTGTTCAGGGAACACGCTCCAGAGCGAGAGGCGATGCCTGCGATGACACCTCGTCTGTCGAAGCCAATAATTGATTAACAGCTCAAAGCGACGGCAAGACCGGTGCACGTGATCCCGCAGCCGCCGCTGCCGCCGCCCCCGTCCGTACCGTCATCTGCGCTGACGCCGCCGCCACCACCTCCACCGCCGCCGCCGCCATCGTCACCGCTGCCGCCTCCCCGGCCGCCTCTGACGCCGCAGCCGCCGCCGCTTGCTAGCGCGTCCATCCCCGCCGCCGCCGCTTCTGCCGATGCATCCTCTTCCCCCGCCGGTGCCGTGCCAGAGGTGTGGGCAGCTGCCACATTGACGCCGATGAGGCGTCTCGACGCGAAGGCGTCGGCGGTATAGCGGCTGGTGGTCGAGCGCCATGCGGTGGCCAAGTGCCTTGACCGCCAGAACGCGGCCAACGAGACAGCGCACAAGGAAGCCGAGCGTCGCCTGCACAGCGCTGTGACTGCGACGCGGTCGTTGTCGGAGGTACTATTCGACGTCGAAGACTAGCTGTTAGAGTGACGCTGTGAGATGGGAAGTGAATATCTTGACATAAGTGACTCGGGGGATAGCCCCGTTGCGGGCGGCATTGAAAGCGCCAGCCTTCAATTTAGAGCCGCCCTCGCTCACGCTCCCTCCCCCTCCACAGCCAGACTCATGGACGTCGGCGGCGGGCGCTGCGACCGCAACCGACCAGTCTGACACAGCCGCCTGCGCTCTGAGTAGGGAGCGTTTTCTGGATGACGGTGGGGGTGGGGGAGGGGGGATGCTGACCCGCACGGGCACATTGTGGGGGCCGCGGCGGTCTCCGACATGGGACCGCAATCGCGGGGCGCGCCGGCGGCGACGGTGCCACGGCCTTCGGAGAGCCGCAGGGGGGGGGGACTCGCGCAGTTGTGGGCGGAAAAAGTCGCATCGCGCGCGCCACAGACACGGCTGATGCTCGCGCCGGGCGAAGGGGAGGGAGGGAAGCCGAGGACAGATACAGCGACGGACCGCTCGACTGCACGGGTGGTCCCCTGTCGGGCGGGCGGGTCGAGCCCCTGCAGCGCCGCGTTGTGCTAAAAGAGCCGCCACACTGCGAAGTACTTAGGCTTATCTTTTCCAATCAGGGTGGCCCGCGTGACAAAAACGGCCTTGTTGAAAGTTGTGATCCAAGCCCTGTTCCACGGAAAAGAAAAGCAAGAAACACCTAGAAAGAGGGAAACAGGGAAAAAGAAAGGAGGAGCGCAGTGTCCGTTGGTAGTGCCATAATCTCATATGCATCCACTCAGAAAGAGTGTCACACTTCATCATATCAGGTGCTCAACAAAGATGGGACGTATCGTACACGATGGAAAAATGATGCCAGTCGTGGTCATGCGGGGCGCTGCTGTCAATGGCTGCTTGGGAGACCCCCATTGGTTCCGATCCAGGCTCCACCACGGCAAGAGTCTCAACCACCTGGAAGTTGCGGAGACGCCCAGAAAGCTGCGCCTGCTGGTCGCTCTGCGAGAAGTTAATCTTGTAGTCGTCGTTGTCAACGATCTCCCATATGTAGAGGTGCTCGACTTCGGAACGTACACGGAGGTCCCTCACCCCCAGTAGATCCTGTCCTTATGGGCTTTTTCCCGCAAGTTCCGACGCCCGGAGATTGCGCAGGTGGCGCGCAGTCCGACGCGAGGTTCTTGCACATTTATGCTTCAGAGAACCGGAATCTTGCCTCACTACACGCATGGCGCCTGCTAGCAGAGCTATCGATGCTTCTCCGCATTTTTCTCTTTCAAGAAGGGAGGAGTGCCTACGTCTTATGCTGTGTCTCTTTTTATGAGCGGAGATGCATCTCTTCTGGCGAACAGATGCTTTTGGCGCCGTTTCTGGAAAATCCAGCCTGAACAGAGCCCCATGGCGCTTTGCAGATTTCCTGATCGCCCCAAAAAACTCAAAAGCAGTCGTTCTTTGACGATGGATGTGGGCCCGCTGCGCGGCCGCCTCGGCCTCGGTGGCTCAGGTCGGCGTTGGACAAAGAAGATACCCGAATAATGTATCGATCAATTAAAATTACAGATTGCTTTAATAACCGATAGCTTACTCGCAGTTTTCCGCCAAGAATGTGTATTTTTTTCACACCTGGTTCAGAGCACTCCATTGGCTATCTTTAATTCCGTCGTGTTCGGATTTTCAGATGTACCGCTGTGCTGTGCGTGCATTGTCAGCTCAGGTGTCCTCTTCGCTTGCGGCCATCCCTCTTCCTGCCCTCCCCATCCCTGGAAGAAGTGTCCGGCGTTCGGCTCGACGCTGTGGACGGGTCTTCGCCCGATACTGATTCTTGCTGTCCTTTCCACGCCCCCCCTTCGGTTCTCTCTTCGGCCCGTTCTTTGTGTAGGAATCACCTTCCCCAGCGGTCCCCCCCGCCATAGTTTAGCCTTGCACCGCTCCAGCTTGATGCTGGGGACTGCGCTGCACCTTCCCCTCCCAGCCAGTGCCGTCGCCATGGAGCTGCCGACCTGCCCTGCCGCCGCCGGGCCGGTCATCGGGGACCCCGGCTGGACGTTTGACGACGACGCCGACGACTCGCACTTCCCGGCCATGCGTCACTGGGCGGCGGCGGGGGTGCGCGGGGGCATCCCGCCACGCGCCGCCATTCCCGTGCGCGAGCGCCTGACGCCCGCCGTCGCCGCCCCTGCCAGCTGCGCCGGCGACGACGGGCCACGCATCCAGGCGGCGGTGGACGCTGCCTCCCTGGTCGGCGGCGGCGTTGTGTGGCTGGCCGCCGGCACGTACCGGCTGGCCTCGGCGCTCGCCCTGTGCTCGGGGGTCGTCCTCCGCGGTGACGGCGCGGGCGCAACGACTGTCGAGATTTCCATGCGCTTCCGCGGCGCGTCGGCGGCGGTCAAGACGCCCGCCGTGTCCATGGTTGGCGTCTCCCGGGCGGGGCTGGAGGACCTCACGCTCGTCTATGTTGTGACGCACAATGGGCGGCGGGTGCTGCCGCTCGACACGGACTGGGCGTTTGACTACTTTTCCAAGTACGAGACGCGCGGGCAAGCGTTTAAGAATGAGCGCCTCTACTATGACCGGCCGGGCTTTGCGTACGTGGCCGCGACGGACTTGTACGTGGACTCGGTGTGGATCAAGGACGCGGTCGACTGTTGGGTCGACGGGTGTGCGGTGCTCGACGCGGGGAGCAACGGGGTTATCATTGGCCGCGACAGCCGCCACATTACGCTGCGGGGCAACACGGTCCGCGGGTCCTTCCAAAAGGGGCCCAACGGCAACGGCTACGGCATCAACTGCGCGGGCCGCTCCGTGTTGGCCGTCCGCAACTCCGTGTCCCACGTGCGCCACTGGGCGGTCCAGTGCGGCGCCGCCCGCTGCGTCATTGTCGACAACACCATTGGCGTCGACTTGAATTTCCACCAGCGGGACGATGGGGACAACCTCATCGAGCGCAACCGCATCCACATCCCCACGTGGCACCTGTGGCGCGCCTTCCAGCGCGGCGCGGCGTTTCACGGGGATCCGGGCAAGGGCAACCTCTTTTTTCGCAACGACGTCGTGCAGCGCCGTGACGGGCGGCTCTACGAGGACGCGGGGACGGTGTGGACGATGGGCACGGCGGAACCGGCGCCGGTGGAAGGCGGGCATTGTCCGCGGAAAGGGGCGCTGTACGCCGTCAAGCGCCGTTGA
>ENA-ORXC01001058-ORXC01001058.1-marine-metagenome-genome-assembly--contig:-NODE-1058-length-17214-cov-70.074342_pt1 | contig 17214 bp, 11 predicted proteins | sample MGYA00237865_ERZ511478 | MGnify/ENA metagenome assembly ERZ511478 | reverse complement strand
GCTTTTGCAGATACTGGATCAAATTCTGAAAATAAACTAGTCTTCATTTTCCTGTTTTAAACTATCTTGATATTCAATAATGTAAATCTCCTCGTTATCCTTTTTCATAAGGTATTCTTCACGAGCAAACCGCTCTAAACCTGCGCTATCTTTGAGCTGTAGTATTTGAGCATTATCCTTTGAAATTTCGTTTTTAAAATAATCACGGTTACCCTTTAACTTATCTCGCTCTTGGTTAAGCTCTCTATGTAATAGGTATGAACTCCCGTCAAAAAACAGCATCCAGATTAAGAAAATGATGGTAATGAGTAAATATTTATTACTCAATACTCTAAACCATTTTTTTTGCCTCAGCTCTTTGACACCCATTGTAGTAAATATAGTAAAACCTTAATTTAAACGTTCGTTTATAATGCTTCGTACAATATCTACAGCAACAGTATTATACCTATTGTTTGGTATAATAATATCTGCAAATTCTTTAGTAGGCTCAATAAATTGCTGGTGCATAGGCTTAAGCGTGGTTTGATACCTATTAAGCACTTCATCTAGATCTCTACCGCGCTCTGCAATATCTCTCTTGAGACGACGTATTAATCGCTCATCACTATCTGCGTGTACAAAAACTTTGATATCAAATAGATTTCTAATAGCGGGATCTGTAAGTATAAGGATACCCTCTACCACCATCACATTAGTAGGCGTGGTAAGCACCGTCTCTTCTGTACGGTTATGTGCAACAAATGAATATACTGGTTGTAATATGTTCCTTCCTTCTTTAAGTTCTTTGAGATGTTGACACAGCAATGGAAAATCTATCGCATTAGGGTGATCAAAGTTTACTTTCTTTCTTTCCTCCATAGAGAGGCTAGAAAGATCTTTATAATATGAGTCTTGGGAGATAACCGTTACCTGTCCTTCTGGAAGGTCTGAAACTATCTGATCTACTACGGTAGTTTTTCCACTACCGGTACCTCCACCTATACCTATTATGAGCATAATTGTAATTGTGTTGTTTTAAGTACGCTTTCGCGAAAGCGTTATTCTTTTTATTCCTCTTCTTGTCCGTATTGATCTATATACTCTGGGTATAAAAACTCATTATATGGAAAACGTGTTACGTGTATCTCTCTCACGCGCTCGTATACCTTCTTTCTAAAGGAATCAAAGTTGTTTTTATTAAGCGCCGAAATAAATATCGCATCACCATTAGTGCGTGACATCCAGGTCTCCTTCCACTCATCTAGTGAGTAGTGAGCACCGGTGCGCTCTACCATAAGGTCATCATCATCATAAGCCTCTGCCTTATATGCATCAATTTTATTAAAGACCATAAGCGTGGGTTTATCCATACTTTTTATCTCATCAAGAATCTTATTTACGGCATTAATATGATCTTCAAACTGTGGGTGTGAGATATCTACCACGTGCAATAATAAGTCTGCCTCGCGCACCTCATCTAGCGTACTCTTAAAAGAGTCTACTAGTTGTGTAGGTAACTTTCTTATAAACCCAACGGTGTCTGATAGTAAGAATGGTAAATTACCTATCACCACTTTACGCACAGTAGTATCAAGAGTTGCAAAGAGTTTATTTTCGGCAAACACCTTACTCTTGCTTATCACATTCATAAGAGTACTTTTACCCACATTTGTATATCCTACAAGGGCTACTCTCACCAGTGCACCACGGTTACCACGTTGTGTAGACATTTGCTTGTCTATGGTTTTCATTTTCTTTTTGAGCAGGGTGATGCGGTCACGTACGATACGTCTATCTGTCTCAATTTCTGTCTCTCCAGGACCACGCATACCTATACCTCCACGCTGGCGCTCAAGGTGTGTCCATAAACCTACTAGACGTGGTAAGAGATACTCATACTGGGCAAGTTCTACCTGCGTACGTGCATAACTAGTTTGTGCTCGTTGTGCAAAAATATCTAGTATGAGATATGTACGATCTACAATCTTACACTTAAGTAGTGCCTCAATGTTGCGCTGCTGTCCCGGTGTAAGCTCGTCGTCAAAAATGACTGTACCTACATCGTGCTGCTCTACATAAGCCGCTACATCTTCCATCTTACCTGTACCTATAAAAGTTTTAGGGTTAGGACGTTCTAATTTTTGACTAAAACGCTTGAGAACCTCTGCTCCTGCCGTGTAGGCCAGAAACTCGAGCTCATCAAGGTATTCTGTCATTTTTTCGTGCGTTTGTTTTTGGGTTACAAGCCCTACAAGAATGCACTTTTCATATTCTATTTTTTCAACTTCCAGCATATTTACAAAGGTAGCAAATGGATTGCAGTCTTTTTGACTAAATTGTGGGTCTCATAGATACTGTTTAATATGGAGGATACATCCGCTTTCGCGAAAGCGCAAACCAAAAAAATAAAATGTGCCATAGGTTTTTACAATCTTGAAAACCTTTTTGACACAAAAAATGACCCCGCAATACTAGATGACGACTTTACGCCGGGTGGTTTTAAAGAATGGAACAATTACAAGTTTGATAAAAAAATTAAAAAACTTTCTAAAGTAATCTCAAAAATAGGAAAGGATGATACCGGCACCTCACCGAGTTTACTAGGGGTAGCAGAAGTGGAAAATAAAGCGGTATTACAATCACTTATTGAAACAGATCATCTTGAAGATGAAGGGTATGATATCGTACATTATGACTCTCCAGACGAGCGTGGTATAGATGTAGGGCTACTATATAAAAAGAAAGACTTTGCGGTACATAAAAGCGAGGCGATTACATTATACCTAGAGACAGAAGAGGGAGATCGCGACTTTACCAGAGACATTTTATATGTGCAAGGCACCTTGCTAGGTACAGAGGTACACATACTGGTAAATCACTGGCCATCTAGACGTAAAGGTGCAAATGAAACCTCACAAAAACGTATTACTGCCGCAAAGAAAAATCGCAAAATCATAGATAACCTTATTGCTCAAAAACCAGATGCAAGAGTAATTGTTATGGGTGACTTTAACGATGGCCCACATAGCGAAAGCATAAAAGTACACCTAGCCAAAACTGATTTTTATAACCCGATGCTTTATCTAGGCACGAGATATGAAGGGAGCCTTAATTATAATTATGAGTGGTTCATATTTGATCAAATTCTCTTTTCAAATAATTTTGTAAGAATCTATGATAATGAGCTCTTATATGAAAAGTCAGACATCTATAATGACTTCTATCTTACTGAATATGATGGAAAGTATAAGGGCAACCCCTTTAGAACTTACGCTGGAAAAAAATACCTAGGTGGGTATAGTGATCACTTCCCAGTCTATACAATATTAACTGCAACTGTTAAAGTATAGATTTTACTGAGTAAGAAAGTAGTCACTCATCGGATATATAAAGTATTATATCCAATATTTTTGTTAATCTTTTGAAGATTATATTGTTTGTTGCACTTTAGCGGTGTGTATAATTTAGCTTTTTGAAGTTTTTATTACATAATACACAAGGATTTTCACCTTGTCTTATGCTATTACAAATTTCAAGTAGCTTATATCTATGCACAGCTATAATCTCACGACAAACCCAATCAAATGAAGAGACTTTTACTTTCCCTACTTTGGCTTATCCCTTCGGCACTGTTTGCACAAATTACCATAGACGAAACACTTACAACACAACAACTCGTAGAAGACATCCTCATAAACGCATCTTGTGCTGGAACTGAGAATTTCATACAGAGCACAGGTACAGACTTTGCTTCTGTAAATGGTGTTGGTTCTTTTGAAGCAAATGGTACTAACTTCCCTTTTGAAGCTGGGATTGTGCTAAGTTCTGGAAGCGTATCTACAGCACCAGGACCTAACCTTACTACACAAAGTAACGGAGGAACAGCGTGGCCAGGAGACGCAGACTTAGAAAACTTTACTGGTGCAACGGCAACAAATAATGCTTCATTCATACAATTTGACTTCACACCTTTTACTGAGCAATTGAGCTTTGATTTTCTGATGGCTTCAGAAGAATATAATCAAAATTTTGAGTGCACATTTACAGATGCATTTGCATTTATCTTAACTGATAATGATACTGGCACCTCTGTAAATCTAGCAGTGCTTCCAGGAACAAACACTCCTATAGAGGTAACAAACATACGACCTGAAGTCCCTAATAGTTGTGCAGCTATAAATGAAGAATTTTTTGGGCAGTACAACTTCCTTCCTTTTAATGATGAAAACACAGCTGCAACAAATTTTAATGGTCAAACTGTCGAGCTTACAGCATCTACCACAGTAGTACCAGGAAACTCATACACCATAAAACTCGTTGTAGCAGATCAAACAGATAGTCTCTTTGATATTGCGGTATTTATTGAGGCTGGTAGTTTTAACGTTACAAATACAGATCTAGGTGAAGATTTACTTGTTGAAAACGGTCTTGCCTCTTGTGAAGGAGATCCAGTTACTCTAGATGCAACAGATCCAGATGCAGAAACTTACACTTGGTTGCTTAATGACGTAGTTATTGCTGGCGAAACATCATCAACACTAGTTGTTACTGAGCCTGGAGAATATAGCGTAGTAGTAACTCTTACAGATTTACCAGATTGTGAAGTAAGAGACGATATAACAGTAGAGTTTATTTCTGAACCTGCAGTAAATATAGAAGACTTTACATCGTGTGCTGGAGAAACCGAAACTCTAGATACAGGCTTACCTGCTGGCACGACCACATTTGTTTGGAGTCTAGATGGAACTGTCATAACAGGTGAAACTGGACCGTCAATAAGCGCGACAGAATCAGGAACATACACAGTACAAGCTATTTTTGATGCTGGATGTACCTATACAGATGATGCTATTGCTACTTTTAATGTCGCTCCTATTGTAGACCTTGGGGAAGACATAAATAGTTGCCTTGAAGATGCTGTCACTCTTGATGGGTCCCCAACTAACGTAGATCCATCTACCTCTACTTATGAATGGTTTTTAAATGGAACTCTTATAGCGGGAGAGACCTCTGCTACTTTAGAAGCTACAGCTCCAGGAGCATATGAGGTTTTTGTCACTTTTGAAGGATGTATTGGGACCGATACATTAACAATTAATCAAGCAAACGAGGATGGCTCTAGTTGTAATGTAAATGATTTGTGCCCAGATGCCTTACCACTGGTATGTGGTGACACTGTAACAGGAACAACTGTAGGATCTACCTCAACTGGTGAGCCTGGAACTTGTGGAACAGGTCCTGGAGCCCCAGGAAACTATTATACATTTACTGGAACAGGAGAGCTTATACAACTAGCAATGTGTAACTCTACATATGACACAAAACTTCAAGTATTTACAGGCACTTGTGACGCCTTAACTTGTGTAGATGGAAATGACGATTCTTGCGGACTACAATCTGAAGTGGACTTTCTATCTGAAGAAGGTGTTGAATATACAATTTATGTATTTGGCTTTGGAACAAGTGTAGGTGATTATGAACTAACCGTTACTTGCATTGAAGCACCACAAGGATGCCTAGATGCCGAAGAGGTTGTTTGTGGGGACGTAATTTCTGGCACAATAGTAGGCGCGCCAGCAACAGATGTTCCATTAGAAAATTGCGGCAACATAACAACTGGTGATTCTCCTGGGGTATGGTTTACATTTACAGGCACTGGTGAAAGCACAGAATTCAGCCTTCTAAATTCAAGCTTTGACACTGGTATTCAGATATATTCTGGAACTTGTGAAGAGCTTATTTGTGAAGAAGGTAATGATGACTTCGGTACAGTAGAGCAATCAAAAGTAGATTTCATAACTACAACAGGAACTGAATATCTTATTTACATTTATGGAGAAGATGGTGCTACAGGTGATTTTGAATTATCAATACAATGTAACCCACCAGCCTCTTGTGAAGACATAGAACCATTATGTAGTCAAGAAGGTCTCATATTTGAAAACACCTCTGACGGCTCATCTGCTCAAGATGGGATTGATTATGAGTGTTTATTTTCTCAACCTAACCCAAATTGGTTTTATCTTGAAATAGGTCAAGAAGGAGATATCGATTTAGAAATTGTTCAAAACACCGCTTTTGACGCAGATGGAAATCCAGTAGGAAATGAACTAGATGTAGATTTTATTGCCTGGGGACCATTTGACAGTCCAGATAATGCTTGTGACAACTTAAACCCAAGTACAAGTGTAGATTGTAGTTTCTCAGCCGCGGCAATTGAAACATTTACAATTCCTAATGCACAAGTCGGGGAGGTTTATATACTTCTCATTACAAATTTTAATGGATCAAGCGGATTTATAAGTGTAGGTCAAACTGGCGGTGATGGAAATACCAACTGTGGTATTGTATGTCCAGATTTTGACATAGACCTAGGAGGTGATCAGTCTGTATGTGATGAAACTTCTATAGAACTTACTGCCGTTCTCTCTGGAAGCAACACTACAAATCCTACTTATGAATGGAGTACTGGTGAGACAACATCATCAATCACTGTTACTGAAACAGGAGTATATGAAGTAATTGTAACCGTAGACGGATGTTCTGAAAGTCAGATTGTAAATATTGACTTTGGGGCGACACCCACTATAGAACTAGGGAGCGATTTTGACACTTGTTTTGAAAATGCTATTTTCTTAGACGCAAGCCCATCAAATATAGATCCTACGCAAGTTACTTATCAGTGGTTTCAAGACGGAGTAGAACTACCAGATACAACGGCCTCTATAGAAATTGTTGAGCTAGGGAACTATGAGGTAGTTGTAACTGATAATGGCTGTACTGCTACAGACAGTATTCTTATCACAGGCAGTACACTAGACGTTGGTCTCATAGATAATTTTCAAACTTGCCCTAATGAATTACAAACACTAACAGCAGCTACAGACGAAACAGGAGTCACCTTCCAGTGGTTTGTAAATGGCACAGCAATAGATGGGGCTACAAACGCAACTTATGATGTCATACTAGCACCTAGCACTGTAGGAACTCAAACTTTTACAGTAGAAATCACCAGAGGAGTTTGTTCTGGTACGGCTGCCGTAGATGTGACACTTTATGAAGTAGGAAATTGTGTTATTTCAGAAGGGCTTTCTCCTTCTGGGTCACCAGGATTTAATGACACACTAGATTTACGTTTCCTCTCTGACAGGTCTGGCATAACAAATCTCCAGATCTACAACCGCTTAGGTACACTAGTCTTCGAACAAGATTCATACACAAATGAATGGAGAGGACAAACTGATGCAGGTGATGATTTACCTACAGGAACTTACTTTTATGTAATCTCACTTGATCAAGAAGATCCTACTTATGGCACTCAAGCCACTGGATGGATTTACTTAAACCAAGACTAACTAAAGAATCTAATTGTACGTACGATATAGTTGAATTAACAACGAGACAACAATGAAAAAACTACTATTATTAACGCTAATTTTAAGTCTATTTTACATAGATGAGTCTGTTGCTCAACAAGACCCACAGTATACCCAGTATATGTATAATATGAATGTGGTTAACCCAGCATATGCCGGATTAAAAGAAGGTCTTGCTATAAATTTATTATACAGAAATCAATGGTCAAGCTTAGACGGGTCACCAGAGACTTTCACCCTAGCAGCTCACTCTCCTATATCAGAAAAAGTAGGTTTAGGAGTCTCTCTTATAAGAGATGAGTTAGGCCCTGTGAAAGAAACCAACGCTTATGCAGACTTCTCTTACACCATAGATGTGAGCAGTACTTTTAAACTTGCGCTAGGTATTAAAGCGGGGGCTACTTTTCACGAGGTTGGCCTTGTAGATCTTGAACTCCAAGATCCCGGAGATGCGTTTTTCTCACAAAACATAAATCAGACGTATCCCAACGTAGGGACTGGTGCTTTCTTATATAGTGATAAATTTTACGTAGGCCTATCTGTTCCTAATTTACTCAACTCTGTTCACCTAGATACTAATGAACTAAAAATAGGCTCTGAGACTAATCATTATTTTGTAACCTCTGGATATGTTTTTCAAGTTTCAGATAATGTAAAACTCAAACCATCTGTAATGGTAAAATCTGCATTTGATGCACCAGTTTCTTTTGATGCAAATGTAAATGCCCTCTTCCTAGAAAAATTTGAACTAGGTGTCTCTTACCGTTATGATGATTCTTTTAGCGGCATAGTAGGCTTTCAGGCAACTCCAGAATTTAGAATAGGGTATGCTTATGATGCAGTTACTTCTGAGATAAACAACATAGCCCCATCCTCACACGAGATCATTATAACCTACAACATATTACGTAATAAAAAAGCATTACGTTCACCTAGATACTTCTAAACCTAACCATAGCACATTAATATGAAGAAGTTTTACCTATATATATTGCTCCTTATTTTTACAGCTACAGGAGCCGTAGCACAAAACAAAGACACAAAGAAAGCAGATGGTCTGTTTGAGAGACTTGCTTATACCGAAGCTATAACTGAATACACCAAGCTTATAGAAAAAGGAAAAGCAAACAAGTATGTATATGCTCAGCTTGCTGAGAGTTATGCTATACTAGGCGACTCAAAAAAAGCAGTTTCTTTTTACAAAAGAGCTACTAAAGGAAAAAACGCAAAGCTCACACCAGATCTTATGTATAATTATGCACAAGCTCTTAAGGCCAATGGTGATGCTGCTGAGTATAAAAACTGGATGCAAAAATTTACCCAAGCACAGCCCAATGATTCTAGATCTGCTAGTTTTTTAAAGAATTCTAATTATCTAAGCCAGCTTTTAAGTAAAGAGCCTAGTTATACGGTAAAAAATGCAGGAGCTCTAAATACAACATATGCAGATTATGGAAGCGCGATAAATAGCAATACACTTTACTTTGCTAGTGCTAGAAATACAAACCGCAAAAAACACAGTCTTAATAACGAACCCTTTTTAGATATCTATACAGCGACACTAGATGGATCAAAATTAGGAACAGCCTCTCTACTTGCAGGTGACGTAAATACAAAATATCACGAGGGTAAAGTAGCAATCTCTCCAGATGGAAAACGTATGTATTTTGACCGCAATGACTATTATAAAGGAAGTCTAGATAAGGATGAGACTGGAGTTAACCAGATTAATCTCTATACTGCAGAAAAGGTAGGAGGAAAATGGGTTAATATACAATCTGCCCCATTTAACAGTGATGAGTTCTCAACCGGTCATCCGGCAATTAGTCCAGATGGTAACACACTATATTTTTCGAGTGATAGACCTGGCGGAAAAGGAGGGTCAGATTTATATATGGTTACTGTAAATAAAGATGGAACATTTGGCACACCTACCGCGCTTAAAAACCAAATCAACACAGAGGGTACAGAAGTATTTCCTTTTATAGCTCAAGATGGCACACTATATTTCTCAAGTGATGGTCATATAGGTATGGGTGGCCTTGACGTATTTATGTCAGAAAGTAAGGGTGCAAACACGTATACTATTCCTCAAAATGCAGGTCCAGGGATAAATAGCCCAGCAGACGACTTTTCAATATATATAAACCAAGATACAGATACAGGTTTTATCTCTTCAAACCGTGCCGGTGGTAAAGGAGGAGATGACATTTATATATTAGGACAACTACCTCCTTGTGATGTAGATGTTGCTCTCACAGTAGTAAATCCAGCTGGAGAGGGTATAGATAAAGCTCTTGTCGTTGTAAATAACAATACAGATAACACAAGTGAATCTGACACTGCTACAACAACGGGTAAATACCTTTACCAGTCTAAATGTAATCGCACATACACAATAACTGCGAGTGCAGATGGCTATAAAGAAGCAATTCAAAACATTACGGTAGGTAAATCTGGTGTTAACCAGACTATAACGCTAGAACCTATTATAGATCAAGTAGTCGTAACAGAAACGGAGGTTGTTTTAAATCCTATTTATTTTGATTTTGACAAGTCTAACATACGTCCATCTGCGGCAGCAGAGCTAGATAGACTTGTGAACGTTATGATGCAATATCCTACAATGGTAATAAGTGCAGAGTCACACACAGATATACGTGGGTCTGAATCTTATAACAAGAACTTATCGCAACGTCGTGCAGACTCAATGCGAGATTATGTAGTAAGCAAAGGTATAAATGCTAGCCGCATCTCAAGTATAGGAAAAGGAGAGTCTGAGCCTGCTATAGCTTGCGGTTCAAACTGTACAGAAGATGAACATCAACTTAACAGACGCTCTGTCTTTAAGATAGTCACTAGATAAACTGGATAATTATTAACTAACCAACCATCCAGGAAGCCGCAATGCGTAAGTGTTGCGGTTTTTTTATACCGTAATATCAAACTAATGTAAAGCGCTAGTTGTAACCTGATATTACAATGCAGACTATGTTCTTTTAAGAAACCGTGCGGTTATATACTGCCTAATTTTCGGCCTCTTGTGGTGACAACTATCGATAAGCACATTTATTTCAGCAGTCTAGTTAAGTTGCCTTGATGCTTTAATAAAAAACCCACTGCTAGTAGTACTAACAGTGGGTTTTTAAAATGTATTATTCCGCTTTCGCGAAAGCGTATATATAACTACGTTACTTAGTTTGCATTGATCTGTATCTCGTCAAGCTCAAAAGTACCATCAAAATCTGCATCACCAGACCCGCTGTATCTAAAAGCAACATAACCGTTAGACTCAATACAAGAAAGATCTACAATACCTGAGTCTATCCAGTCTCCAAAGAAATCTCCATCATCTACAATCACTCCTGCAGGTAAAACATCCCAAGTGGCTGTTGCAATAGTAGCCTCAGTACCGTCCCAATCACTAGAGAAAAGAAGGTCAAGCGTACTACCGTCTGAAAAACTGTTTGAAGTCATAAACTGAAGAGTCTCACCAGTATTAGCTTGAAGGTCTAGCATAGGTGTAATTAACCAAGCGATAGTGGCATCATCTCCAGACTGGAAAGACCCTACTCTTGCAGAAATACCTAAAGAGGCGTTTTGACCTCCACTAGAGTATGCCTCCCAAGTTTCTGACCCTTCTTGCTGGTAGTTAGTCCATCCATTTCCAGATATTGGGCTATTTGTAGCTTGTGTCTCAAAGAAATCTTCAAAAAGAATCGTACTTCCTGCCGCATCTGCCACACCACAATCTATCTCTACCGGATCACAACGCTCTGCTTGATCAAAAACTACGTCATTTCTGTCGTTTATAGCAAGATTAAAGTCCTCTCCAAAGAAATTACGAGTAAGTACTCCAGAAATACTTCCGCGTCCCGTAGGAAGCGCTATAGACTTAAAATTTGCAAAGGTACTTGTGCTTAAAATAAGTGTTTGCTCTGTCGCACAACTAAAGATAGTGCGCTCTCCATCAAACTCGTCTAGTGGCTCACCCGCATAAGTAAGACTTTGATCAATTACTTCTTCTTTTGCAAATTGAACATCTGTAAGTTTTATAAATATGTTTTCTAAATCTTCACTTAGGTTTGAGATGGTTGTCTCTACAGGAACAATAGTCTCTACCGTTGCAGATCGCTGTATGTAATCAAATTGTAGAGGAGCTGGTATCTTCTCAAGGTTGTTTGTAACTCCTAGTGTTAACACACCGTTACTTTCACCAAGGTGAAGACCTCCTAATTTTACAAATATCTTACGCCCTATCTCATAATACGTAAATAAAGGGCTCTCGTCTATTAAGATACGTACTCCTGCAGTAGGTGCTGTAGCGTTGTCTTGTATAATGATTTCTTCAAACCAGTTACCAGACTCATCACTGCTTATCACAAACCCCTCTACATACTGTGTAGACTCTGTAAGATCTACCGTTTCTCCTTCTTGAAGAAATAAGTTTCTAAGTGCAGAAACAGAGATTACTTCACCATCAAGAACAGGATCTGTTGCGGTAAGATCTGGCGTGGCAAAATCATCATCTTGCACACAACTAGTAATAGTAAGCAACGCAATAATGGCTGCAAATACGTGGGTTAATTTTATTGTTTTCATATTAAATATCTTTCTTAATTGTTTTATTAAAAGCGCACGTATGCGTTTACATAGTATGTTGTTCCTCTACCGAAGAAGAGACGATCACCAAAAACTGGGGTGTCTCTTTGTGCCTCTTCTAGGCTTGATCTATAATTTGCTCGTCTACTATCTTCAAAACCTCCTGTAATGTAGGTCTCATCTAGTACATTATTTACAGTTGCAAAGAAGCCTACAAAGTAGTCTCCTACCCTCCAAGATTTACCTCCTATAATATTTACCAAAAAGTAGTCATCTATTTCTGTCTGTCTTAGTAAATCTCTCGCTACATCTGTATCATAATCATTAAATGGCTGCCCATCTATGTCTTGATTAAAGTTTGCCGTTCTAGCTAGATTACTAAAGTCTATGTATGAATTTGAGAAGTAGTTTACTGTAAGTCCAAAGTTCCAGAATTCTGGGTCTCTATACTCAAAACCTAGTTGGTAGGCTCTTTCTGGTCCTCCTGCAACGTGCAAATCTTTAATAGCAGTTGTCCCATCACCAAAGGTTTGAGGCCCCTCAAAATCATCTGATGTATAATATATATTAGGATTATTTGCATACGTATATTGACCTACAGATGCTGCAGCCTTAAGTTTAAGAGTAGGTAATACCTGCGCTTCTATACCTAGCTCTGCTCCTATATTTCTACGTTCTACATTTGTAAGAACCTCTTGAACAAAAGAAGCTTCTGTACCAGCGATACTATTTTGTGTAAAGAAGAAACCTATGTCTGTTCCTTTTTGAAAACCAGTATAAAACCCAGTAAGACGTCCCTTTACTATAGGTGATCTAAAAATATAACTTGCATCTACACTCTGTATTTGCTCTGACTCTAAGCCTATCACTACGTCATTGTTTTGACGCGCATTACTAAAGCTATTTCGTATACCTGGGGCCACAGAATAATATCCTGCATTTACATCTATAAGGTGACGCCCAGATAATTTATAAGTCGCACCAGCTTTAATTCCTCCGTTTGTAAACGAAAGTTTTTCACTAGGTCCAAAAGAGCGACTACCTGTAAAATTTCCGTTCTCATAGAGTCCAGTGCGCTGGTATGATGTATTACTTGCTGTACCAGACACATAAAAATCTACTTTATTATAAGTAAACTGTGCCTGCGCAAAGCCAGAAACTACGGTCGCATCCATATCATAATTATACTTATAGCGATCACCCTCTACTACTACTCTATTAGGGTTACGCACATCACTCTGTGCAAGATCTCCATCTTGACCGTCTTGACTCTCACTTACAGAAAAGTTATCTATATCTAGAAAACCATCTCCACCTAGTAGGTCGCTTACTTGTGCATAATTTTCGCTCTTCAATCCTCTATAGCTCACATTACCATCTATAGTGATAGCGTCTGTTACTTGAGAATTAATAATCACATTTGCACTAAGCTGGCTATCATCTATCACATCATCCTGAAGTATGATATTAGAATTGCCTCCATTAGCATTTGCTTGATATAAAGAATTCCAATCAAATTGACCATCATTTATAAAGTCCTGCTCTAGTAGGTATGCATTCTGAAAATCATATGCCGTAGGATTAGGATCTTGTAAAGCATAACTAGGCAAAAGTTGATAATAGTTTGGCGCTGGATTTCTCAAGCTACCATTATCTACTCTGCCACTTTTTATGGAACCAAACTGGTAGCCCAGGTTTGAGTTTATTGTTGTTTTATCGCTTAATGTCCAGTAGTGATTAAGCATAAAAACAGGCTCTTCTATCTCTCGCTCTCTTGTATTACGCTTCTCACCATCTTGATAACCCCAAAAAGGATTATACGTTCTTCCTTTTAGGTCAAACTGCTCTTCTGTAATAGCTGTCGCTCTACCACGTCTGTTAGGCGTATAGAATCCCGTAAAGTTTAAACTATGAGCATCATTTATTTTTTTCTCAACAGAGAGATACATAGAGTTTGCATCATATAATGTTCCATCTTGAAAACCCTCTTCTCCAAAACGTCTTGCTAGTAACACACTATATGCCCATCCGTTTGAGTTAAGACCAGAATTATAGCTTGCCATCACTCTACCTTGATATGAGGCATTTGCCGCAGCATATGATATTCTACCTCCCTCTCGTTCTTGTGAAGCTCTCATTACGATATTCGTAACCCCTGCGAGACCTCCAAAACTATATTCACTAGGAGTAAGTCCTTGAGAAAATTCGCGATTACGCTGTGCGTCATTTAGTCCTCCCCAGTTACCCCATTGTGGTCTACCGTTAAACTGTTTATTCATCTCAATCCCGTTAATGAGCACTTTGCCATTTGCATTATCGAGACCTCTAGGTCTAAAAAAAGTTGCACTCCAGTCAAAAGCGGCTGCGCTTAAAAAAGCATCGCGACCAGCAGATAGAAGTCCTGATACATTAAAGTTACCTAGATCATCATCACCACTGTTAAGATCATTATCAGAAAGTGAGATTAACCCTATTTGCTGCTGCTCTGCAGAGATGTCTACATCTAGTGTAATCACATCAAGATTGAGCGTTTGCCCAGTTGTAAGAATAATAGGAAGCCTCTTGGTGATAAAACCATTTTTTAAAACCAAAAGAATCTGATCTCCTTCCTGGGTTAAGTTGTTAAGTACAAATACTCCCATAGCATTTGTCATTGTTTCTGCAGCGCTCTTTTCGAGACGTAAAGTAACGTCTGGAAGCGGCTCAGAGGTGATGGCATCCATCACCGTTCCTTTTATTTGTGTTTGCGACCACGCTGTGGCTGCTAGAAACACACATAAAAGTGATAAAGTAAATTGCTTCATAAATGATTAATATTTGGTTGTTTTATTAAGAAACCGTTACGATTCTCGGCCAAAAGTAGGCAAAATAGAACGTTTCAGTACCTTTGGCACGCTCTCTGCAAAAGAGTTTACAAAAAGATAACACACGACTAATTTATGAAACTAAAAGTACTCGCCTTATCTGGTTTACTGACTGTTACCGCTTTCGCGAAAGCGCAACAAGACAAAACCTATCGTGCACATACCATTGCCTTTTACAATGTAGAAAACCTCTTTGATACAGAAAATGACCCCATCACTTATGATGATGATCGCACACCAGATGGAAAGGATCACTGGACCGAAGAAATCTATCAAGATAAAGTAAGCAAGATGGCGCGCGTCATTTCAGAAATAGGAGCAGATGTAACAAATAATGCTCCCGCACTCATAGGCCTTGCAGAAATTGAAAATAGAAAAACAGTAGAAGCACTAGCAAATGATCCAAAACTACTTGCTAAGGATTACGGCATTGCTCATTTTGACTCTCCAGATAGACGAGGGATTGATGTAGCACTTATGTATCAAAAAGCGCTTTTTAAACCGACTAACATTAGCAAGCACGAGCTCCTTATATATGATAATGTTGACACAAGTAAAAGAGTGTACACGCGTGACCAGCTCTTGGTTTCTGGCCTGCTGGATGGTGATATGATACACGTGATTGTAAATCACTGGCCATCTCGCTCTGGTGGAGAAGCACGAAGTCGTAAAAAACGTATCGCCGCTGCCGAACTTAATATGAAGATAATTGACAGTTTGCAGAGCAATGACCCCTATGCAAAGATCATTACAATGGGAGATCTCAACGACGACCCTACAAGCCCTAGCGTTAAGAAAACAATGAAAGCGTCTGGAAAGAAAGAAAAAGTCAAAGATGATATGCTTTACAACCCTATGGAGCCTATGTTTAAAAAAGGGATTGGTACACTCGCCTATCGTGATGGTTGGAATCTTTTTGACCAGATTATTATAAGCGCACCTTTGCTTGACAAGGATTTTAGCACATACCGCTATTATAAAGCAGGTATTTATAATAAGAACTACTTAAGCAACCCTAAAGGGCGTTATAAAGGATACCCTTACAGAAGCTTTACAAATGGAGGCTACACAGGAGGGTACAGTGACCATTTCCCCGTGTATGTATACCTTATTAAAGAAGATCAATAAAACAACTTATAATAGTTAATAAAAATGTCCGCAATCTATTTATTTTAGATTGCGGACATTTTTTTGTTTTAATCACGCTTTCGCGAAAGCGTAAAACTATCCATAAAAGGTATAGTCTAAAGGGTTATATTAAAACCACTGCGACCAAGGAATAATAGCAAGTACTGCAATTAAAGCAAGGGTATAAAATATTGCTATCTTCTTGAACTTAGGCGTAGAAAGGCGCTGTTTTTTATGTTTTGAATACCCCACAGTAACAAGTACTACAGCAATAATCATAAGGAAAGGGTGCTCTACCGCTAGTTGTCTAGCCTGGCTAGATAAACCGCCCATTCCGTTTGCTTTTATGGCTTGTAAGCCATTAGGAGACACAAACCATAACACAAGCCCTATGAGTAACTGTATGTGCATAGTTATAAGTGTAAACAGTGCTAGACTCATATCCTTACCTCCATATTCCTTTTTACTAAAGAATTTAGAAAGGGCATTTACTGTTGCAATAACAAGAACGATAAGAACTAAATACGCCCAATAAGAGTGGACAAACTGAACAACTGAGTACATATGATGTATATTTATTATGGTTGAGTGTCAAAGATAATTCATAAATATAAAAGCCGCTACTGTTTCCAGTAGCGGCTTTTTAAATTGCCTAAGCAAACAATTTATAATAGCTCTTAGTTAAAGATATAACGAAGACCTACTTGCATTTGCCATCTTGATGATTGTAATCCTGAATCATCAATACGATCTACATTTTTACCTATTACGTTTCCTGCATCATCAAACTCAAGTAAGCTCTCTACAAAGCTAAATACTGGTTGATCATCAGATGTTGAAACTGTTTGTAATGGTGATACGTTAGATCCTACAAATTTACGTACTCCCCAATCTTTGTTGATAAGGTTTGTAAAGTTGAAGATATCTAAAGAGATCTGGAATGTATTTTTCTTGTCTCCAGTTTTTACATATATATCTTGTAAGAACTTAAGGTCAACGATGTGGTTCCAAGGTCCTCTTGAGCCGTTACGCTCAGCATACTGTCCTCTACGAGTACTTAAGTAATCGTCAGACTCGATAAACTGGTCAAGTAACATCCATTGTCTAGCTTGCTCTGTTGCATCACCAGAAAAAGTAATTTCTGACTGGTTTGCTGGAACATAAATAAGAGCGTTATCACGTGAATCATCATTTAATAAATCACGTCCTTCTCTGTATGTAAAGCTATATGGTGACGACTGTGCTCCTTCATAGAAAAGACC
>ENA-ORXC01001057-ORXC01001057.1-marine-metagenome-genome-assembly--contig:-NODE-1057-length-17220-cov-163.379280_pt1 | contig 17220 bp, 7 predicted proteins | sample MGYA00237865_ERZ511478 | MGnify/ENA metagenome assembly ERZ511478 | reverse complement strand
ACCCCATTTGGTAACTTATAACCTTCAGCCAACGCGCATTCTGCTAGTACATCTGAACTAACTAGCAACCCTAAAATAAGTCCGAAAAAAACAGTACTTGATTTTTTTAGTCTATTAAACGTATTGTTTTGACTCATTATGATGCCTTTATAATTGTTCTGAATTAAAAAATATAAAATCATGCCCTTCTAAACCTCTAGTACGCCTATCATATCTCATAAAATCTATTCCCTTTCTCACAAAAAACCATCATTAACATGACAAAAACGAATATACTAATGCCAATTCACTAGGTGAGAGTGTGCCTGTGATACCTCATAATGGCGACATTCCTTATATCTTTTCTACCTTTTATAATAAACAATTAAATATATGGTGACATTATGAACACCTTCCCGCTATTTTTTAAATTAGAAGACCGTAGAGTGCTTATCGTGGGCGGCGGCGAAGTGGCACTGCGTAAAGCGGATTTGCTCAGCCGTGCAGGTGCCTGTATCACTATACTTGCACCTGATATCAGCCACGAGCTACAAGCTTTACTCACTGACAGCAAACATGAATTTATCTATGAGAATTATAATAAAGCTTATATGTCAGGCGCACGGGTAATCATTGCCGCGACTGACGATGAGACGCTGAATCACCAAATTCATGCAGATGCGACTGAGCTAAACATTCCAGTCAATGTGGTCGATACCCCTCATTTATGTGACTTTATCTTTCCAGCGATTATCGATCGTAATCCTATTGTGATTGGTATCTCATCAAATGGTAAAGCGCCTGTGCTAGCACGCTTATTACGGGCACGCCTTGAGACGTTAATTCCGCAAGGCTATGGAAAATTAGCCAAGCTGGCAGGTGAATTCCGCAGTGAGGTAAAAGCCAAAATACCAACGCTTACTGGCCGTCGTCAGTTTTGGGAGCGCGCGTTTGAAGGTCAAGTCAGTCAGCTCATGTTCGCCGGTAATGAAACTGAAGCGACTGCACAGTTAAAAGCTGATTTGGATAGCACTGCCGCTGCTATCAGTAAGAAAAGCGACGATACAGACTCGGTTAGAGAGTCAGATGCCATCAAGCCCGTCGCATCAGATGAGTCAGAAAAAAGCTTACCAGCCGTTGGTGAAGTCTATATTGTGGGCGCAGGCCCTGGTGATCCAGAGCTGTTGACCTTTAAAGCCTTGCGTCTAATGCAGCAAGCCGATGTAGTGTTTTATGATGCACTGGTTTCACCGCAAGTTTTAGACTTATGCCGCCGTGATGCTGACAAAGTATTTGTCGGTAAAAAACGCAGCAACCATACAGTTGCGCAATTAGGCATCAATGAGCTACTTGTCAACCATGCCAAACAAGGTCGCCGTGTCGTGCGCTTAAAAGGTGGCGATCCATTTATCTTTGGACGTGGCGGCGAAGAGATCGAAAGCCTACGAGCGCATAATGTGCCTTACCAAGTCGTACCAGGTATCACTGCAGCCAATGCCGCTGCTAGCTATGCAGGTATCCCTTTGACTCACCGTGACCATTCACAGTCTGTGCGTTTTGTGACAGGATTTTTGAAAGCTGGTGCACCTAACAGTAATTTTAAAAGCTTCTTAAATACTGATGAGACGGTCGTATTTTATATGGGTCTGCACTCGCTGGCACGTTTGACTGAAGGCTTGGTTGATGCTGGACGCAGTAGCGAGACGCCGATTGCTATCGTCTCTAATGCGAGCATGCCCAATCAGCAGGTATTGACGGGTACGCTTGCAACGATTGTTGCCAAGCAAGAGCAAGCACAATTGCCAACGCCTGCCCTCCTAATTATGGGCGACGTGGTCAGCTTGCATCATGATTTGGCTTGGTATAATTTGCAAAATCAGCAGCACAGTCAAAACAGCGATGATATAGCTAAAAATTGGTTGCGTGAAGGGTCAAGAGGTGAAGCAGCAAAACAACCAATAGACCAACAAGCGCACGCCCTATCGATGGTCGCAAATCTCGCAACGCAGCAAGGAGATGGTCTTGAGCAATTGATTGTTGACTAGCGCTTACTGCTAACCTGCAAAACGATGAGTCTTAAATAAAAAGAAAACCCTACCAGTATATTATTGATAGGGTTTTCTTTTGGCAACAGCGCAAAATGCAACGATTCTTGCTAGAATGAAGACTTTCTACTGCTCACACTTATAGTCTACTTATGCCCATACCTGATGCTAGCTTGCCTTCTTCTTTAACCATGCAAATGAAACCTTTGACCATATTGCATACCTCAGACTGGCACTTGGGGCGACGTCTGTATGGGCGTCTTCGTTACGAAGAGTTTGAGTCATTCCTGCATTGGCTACAAGACACCATCAGCGCGCAAAAAGTAGACATATTGATTGTCGCTGGTGATATCTTCGATACTATGACCCCAAGCAATAAAGCCCAAGCGTTGTATTATGAGTTTTTGGGTAAGGTCTCACGATCGTGTTGTCAGCATGTGGTTATTGTCGCAGGGAATCATGACTCACCGACATTTTTAGACGCGCCAAGCAATGTGCTTAAATTTTTGAACGTACATGTGATTGGCACTGCTTGTGATGACTTGGACGACGAAGTATTGGTCTTGGGTGATGACGACAACAACCCCCATTGTATTATCGCCGCTGTGCCCTACCTGCGCGATCGGGATGTGCGTAGCAGTAGCGCTGGCGAGTCAGGTCAAACCAAAGACGCCAATGTTATTTCTGGTATTTGCAAGCACTATGATACCGTCGCAGACATCGCAAAAGCTAAGCAAGTCGACTTAATCGAAACACATCAGCGGTACATCCCTATCATTGCTACTGGTCATTTATTTGCCGCAGGGAGCAAAACAACCGAAGATGATGGTGTACGCGAGCTATATGTCGGCTCACTAGGTAAAATCTCCGCCGATATGTTCAATGATGGCTTCGATTATGTGGCACTTGGCCATTTGCACGTACCGCAGCGCGTTGGCGGTCGTGAGAGTATTCGCTACTCAGGCTCGCCTATCGCCATGGGTTTTGGAGAGGCCAAACAACAAAAGCAGATATTACTGGTACAGTTTGGTGCCGCAGAACATTTCAATAACGACATCTCAGAGCTAAACGTTGCACCTAATAGTGTTACTCCTCATGCTATCGATACAGCTGCTGACATTGAAGTCGCCCAAGTAAAAAAATCAGTAGATAAATTAGCAGAAAAAACCGCTAAAAAAGTGTCTAGTCAGGAACTGCCTTTCATGGATGACTTGTTTGGCTTTGATGAGCCTTCAGAAGATGAAGAAGTGGCACAATCTACTGCCATAGAAAACACTCCTGTTGAGCAAGATATAAACAATCAACCAACCTCGAATGATGCTGTGACTAGCAGTAAAATACTGTATCGCGATGACGCTAATCAGATGCAAGTAGTGTCCCTACCCATTCCAAAGTTCCAACAACTGGCGCAAATATCTGGTGACCTAACCACGATTGAACAAACCATTAGAGCGCTTAAGCAATCGGACTCTATTTGGCTAGAGATTGTCTATACAGGGGATGAGATTGTCAGTGATTTGCGTGAGCAAGTGCAAGCAATGGTAGAAGGGTTACCATGCGAAGTGCTTAAGATAAAAAACACTCGTACTTATAACAAAGTCCTTAATCAGCAGCAGACCTCAGAGAACTTGCAGGACTTAAATGAGATGGAAGTGTTTGAGCGCTGCTTGACGATAAATGATGTGGCTGATTCTCAAAAGGATTCATTGCGCGATGCCTATGGTCAGATACTTTATAACTTACGTCATGAAGACAAACAGGCAGAATAACAAAAGCGACATATCATGACCACACTTCCTAAATTTTTCGCAGTTTCGGCTATTACTAATATTAAGACTTATCCATGCGCCTAATCGAACTCAGACTAAAAAACCTCAACTCCCTAAAAGGCGAATGGCATATTGATTTTGCTGATACTGCCTTTACCAATGAAGGCATCTTTGCTATCACTGGGCAAACAGGTGCTGGTAAGACCACCATATTGGATGCTATTTGCTTAGCGCTATATGGTGAGACGCCAAGGATTAATAGTATCAGTAAGAGCAGTAATGAGGTGATGACGAGGCAGACGGCAGAGTGTTTCGCTGAAGTAGTGATTGACTTAAATGGCGAGCAGTATCGCTGCCGCTGGGGACAGCGCCGTGCTTACAACAAGGCAGATGGCAATCTGCAGGATGCGACTCATGAAATTGCTAAGATAAACGTTGATGACTCGTCAAAAGAGGATGAGCTGCTAGAGAGCACCTTAAAACATACCAAGAACAAGATCATTGAACTGACTCGGATGGATTTTCAGCAGTTCACTCGCTCTATATTGCTGGCTCAGGGCAGTTTTTCAGCATTTCTAAAGGCAAAGGCTGATGAACGCGCTGATATATTAGAGAAAATTACGGGCACTGATATTTACGCGACTATCTCAACACAAGTCCATGATAAAAAACGTACCGAAGAAGAAATTCTCAGTAAGCTGCAATACGGTCTAGATGGTTTGATGCTTTTAAATGCCGATGAAGAAAATCAGTTAAAAGCGGACTTGCAGTCATATCAAAGTGCTCAAAGTGAACAGCAGCAGACCATTCAAGATTTGGCCGAAAAGATAAAGTGGTTAGATAGCGTGACAGAGTCAAAAGAAAAACTGAATACTTATCAAAATGATCTAGATCAGGCTCAGCAGGCTCAGCAAGACTTTATCCCTAGTGCCAAACGCTTAATCGCTGCTAATAAAGCGTTGGAGATTGACAGTCAATTCAGCCAACTTGTGCATAGCCGTGATAATCTAAAACGCTTGAAAGAAGAACAGCAGCAAATCAGCAGCATCCTATCGCAAAGACAAAATGATTTAGAACAAGCGACCACACATCTAGAGACAGCGAAAACTCATACACAAGCTACTCATGAATCATTGCAAACGGCTCTACCCAATATTGCGCAGGCGCGCAGACTTGATGCAGAAATTGCGCAAAATAAGCGCACCTTGGAAGAAACTAAGCAAAGGCAACAAACCCTAACGAGCAGCACCCAGCATTTAAGCAAAGAGATAGATGGCCATAAGCAGCATACTGCACACAATCAAAATCAGTTAGCAGATGTTGAGTACTATCTCACAAATAATAACGAACTCAGCAACATCGACAGCGATATTGACAGGTTTGAACGTCATTGCAAGAACCTAAAAGCACTGCTGCAAGAGAATACTGCCCTATCAGATGATAAAACAAGCCAACAGCAACAGCTAAACCAGTATCGCACCAATTTTGACGCCTTAAATCAACAACAAAAGGTGAAAGATACTGCTATAGCAACGATGCAAGATAAATTGGCAGCGTTACAACGAGAGCAAGCAGCATTCATTCAAGTGCAGTCATTGGCTGATATGCGAGATGAGCAAGAGCAGATTGACGATATCAACCGTCAACTTGACCAAGTGAGCGTTAAGGCAAAACAGCACGATGAGCTTAGCGTACAAGTAGAGAAAATAGATGCTGGCTTGCCAGTAATAAATGATAAAATAACGGAACTGGCAGGCTTAATCGCTGATAATGAATCGGCGCTCGGCGCTGCCAAAGAAAAGCGTCAAGACAAACAAACCCAGCTGCATTTACTACAAAAAGTCGCTAAATTAGAAGACTATATCGCGGACCTAAAAGATGGTCATCCCTGCCCACTTTGTGGGTCGCTAGAGCACCCTTATAGTGCAGACCACCCATATTTGATACAAGAAACGGAAGCAACGCAAACTCAGCGGCAAATAGCAGAGCTAGATACGATTATAGTGGATTTAGAAGATACTTTATCTAAACATCGTATTACTCAGGCAACTGTAAGGCAGCAGTTCTCGCAAGCAGAAGAGCAACAAACCCTGCTAAATCACCAAATACAAAAGTTGAAGATAGATATCGACCAGTTGGTCAGTTCAGTACTAAATAAAGGCTATTCTCGATTTATTACTGAAACATTAAAACCGCTAGCGCAGATTGAGACGCATGTAGATGCGCTGTCATTATTAGACAGTAGCAAAATCGAGCTAAGCAAGCGTAGAGAGTCTCTTAAAAATACGTTAACTCAATATGAAACGCTTAGCGAGTCACTCTCTACGATGCGTAATGACATTGAAGTGTTAGACAAGGAGCTGCGTGAGCTGACCAGCACTATTAATGAGATTGAGAGCGATAGTGAAAAAATAATATGGGCTATAGAAAACTTAGACAAAAAATATCATGATAATTTTTCTGAATTGACTGTGCTCAAAATAGATATATTAGCCCTGTTGAATAAATATTCCACTGGCAAACATCAGTCAGACGCAAAAACGGTGATACGTTCTTCACTGCAATCATTACAACCGCTTATAACCAGCATTGGAAATCAAACCGTACTAAGCAATTTTGACGCTCAGGCGCATATCAATACCCTGCGCCAATGTCACAGTGCCCTTTTACAAATCAAGCAACAGTTCAACGACTACAGAGAGAAACAACAAACTCTAAAGACATCACTCGGTCGACTAGAAACACAAATCGAGACCAAGCAGTCTCAGCTCGACAAAGAAGAAAATGAGCTTGTTAAAATTTCTCAACTCGCGGCTGAAAAATCGAACATGCTTGAGCAATTAAAAACAAACCGAGATGAGGTCTTAGCTGATAAAGATCCTGAAACGGAGGAACGTCGATTACGTGATGAACTAGAGCAAGCTCAAATCAGCCAGACCTCTGTGCAAAGACAGCTAGACAATGCTGAACACATACTTAGTCAATTGTTTGATAAGCAGCGTCAGGTGACTGAGCAAGTGACTACTGTAAGGATTACACTTAGCAGCCAAGAAGATACCTTTAAGTCAGCGCTTGCCGCTTCTGATTTCGCTGATGAAATAGATTTTACTAATGCACGCCTGCCCATAGATGAGCGTAATGCACTTAGACAGCAGCAGCAGCATATCGATTACGCGCTAAAACAAGCGCAGTCTTTATTGGATGCAACACAAAAAACACTGGCGGATAAACAAGCCAATCCACTGACAACAGATGATAAAGAAACGCTTACCCAACAGCAGTCGCAAGCCCAAGATGAGTCTAATAAACGAATTGAGTCAATTGGCGCAGTCAGTCAGCGTCTAAAGGACAATGAAGATAAGAAAACCACCCAACAGGCGCAGATTAATGCCATCATTGCCCAAAAGGATAAGTTGCAAGTTTGGCAACAACTGCACAAATTGATTGGCTCATCTGATGGCAAAAAATTCCGTACTTTTGCTCAAGGGCTAACCTTTGATCTCATGGTCACTCACGCCAATACACAGCTGCAAAAAATGAGTGATCGCTACCTGCTGGCTCGTGATGATAATAGTCCACTTGAGCTAAATGTGATTGACAACTATCAAGGTGGCGAAATTCGCAGTACTAAAAACCTTTCGGGCGGCGAAGGTTTTATCATTAGCCTAGCGTTAGCATTAGGACTGTCGCAAATGGCCAGTCAAAATATTCGGGTAGATTCGCTATTTTTGGATGAAGGGTTTGGTACATTGGATGAGGAATCTTTAGACATTGCGCTTGATACACTGACCAATCTACAGCAAGAAGGCAAGCTAATTGGGGTAATATCCCATGTTCAGGCGCTAAAAGATCGTATTTTAACCCAGATTAAAGTCGAAAAGCTCTCGGGTGGATTTAGCCGAATTAGTGGTCAAGGGTGTCAGAGAGTGCTAGGTGAAAAAGTATCATAAGTTAGGTTAATCACTTTACTACTTAATACTTTCGATTAAACAATTTAATTTAAACAATAAAAAACCACCGAACATGAAGGACGGTGGTTTTTTTGTGAGACAGTTTGGGAGTGATATTACTTCATTACTTAGTAACTAAACCACTAAGCTCACTCATCAATACTGACAACGTTGAAAGACCGATTTGACCTTCTTCATCGTTGCTATGCAGCTCATCTAACTTATTCATCTCTGTGGTGACTGCTGCAAGCTGATCGACGTGTCTTGCTCTCCATTCACTAAATGCTTGCTTAGCATCTGGTTTTGAGAGTACTGCATCCATCAATAGGCGCAAGCTGCGTGACAGCTCGTTCACTAACGCATGGCGAGCACGGCGATCCCAATAATCTTGCTGTGGTAGGCTGGCAATATTTTCCATCATCCAGTCTAACTGCAACACTTGATAAGCTTCAAAGTATAAAGTTGCAATCTCATCGACAGGACGCTCATATTGCTCAGCAAGCAATGCAGCATCAAGTGCATCGACATGGTACGGTAGCATCGCAAATAGCGTAGCATCATTATCAGACAGCTCTTTTTGCATCAAGCGCTTGGTATCTTCTTGCAGATATTGTGCAAATTGCTGCTCGATAAAACCACTTGGCTTAGTCAATTTTTCTACGCTTTCACTGAAGCGGCTAATCATATCAGCGACTTGCAGGTTTTGACCAAAGGCATTGATAAACCAAACCACACCGCGCTCCAGTGAATCACGTAGACGTAGCTCAAGGTTCAGCAATAATGTCGCCTCAACTTGATTGTCTAGGGCTTCAAGTGCTTTCCAAGCGCGCGATACGTTGAATACATCACGGCTAATCGCATAACCACGTACGATAGTGGCTAGTGATTGATCGGTTTCCTCAAAGAGACGGAATAGCGCTTCAATACCTAAGCGGTTGACCACACTGTTGGTCAAGTAAGTACTAATAATCTCGCGATGCAAACGATGCTCAGTCATCTCATCGAAGAAGCGTGACGCAAGCTCATCTGGGAAGTACTTACGTAGCTCATTAATAAAATACGGATCATCTGGTAAATCAGATAGTAGTAGATTGTCATAAACCCACATTTTGCCATAAGCCAAGACCACTGCTAGCTCAGGATTGGTCAGACCAGTATCCGCTTTTTGACGTTTCGCAATCTCTTCATCTGATGGTAGATACTCAATCGCACGATCTAGACGCCCTTCACTCTCTAGCATCTGAATAAAGCGCTGATGATCGCTCAGGTTTGCTGCGGCACGGATATGGCTCAGCTCAATCGCTTGTGGTTGCAAGTAGTTTTGACGTAGTACCAATTCTGCTACGGTGTCAGTCATACTCTCAAGCAGCTCATTACGTTGCTTCAGCGTCATATCGCCTTGCTCGACCACTTTGCCAAGTAGGATTTTGATATTGACTTCATGATCCGAGCAGTTCACACCGCCTGAGTTATCGATTGCATCTGTATAGATACGTCCGCCCGTTTGAGCGTACTCGATACGGCCTTGCTGGGTTAGACCTAAGTTACCACCTTCACCAACGACGGCTGCACGTAGCTCATTACCATCGATACGCAGCGAATCATTTGCACGGTCGCCCACGTCAGCATGCGTTTCGTTTGCACTTTTGACATAAGTACCGATACCACCATTCCAGATAAGATCGACGGGTGCTCGTAGTAACGCACTGATCAAATCATTCGGTGCAAGGCTATCTTCACTAATATCAAAGAGCGATTTCATTTCAGGACTGATAGCGATGGTTTTGTCTTGGCGTGAGAATATACCACCACCTTGACTGATTAATGATGCTTCATAATCTGCCCATGATGAGCGTGGTAGCTCAAACAAGCGTGCGCGCTCAGCGTATGAGGCCGCCGTATCTGGATTAGGATCAATAAAGATATGTAAATGGTTAAAGGCAGCAACCAGCTTAGTATGCGTTGATAGCAACATGCCATTGCCGAATACATCACCACTCATGTCACCAATACCGACAACGGTAAAGTCATCACGGTTCTGGATGTCCATACCGCGCATACGGAAGTGACGTTTAACCGACTCCCAACCACCGCGAGCTGTGATACCCATTGCTTTATGGTCATACCCTACTGAGCCACCTGATGCAAAAGCATCATCTAGCCAGAAGTTGTACTCTGCTGCTAGCGCGTTGGCTATGTCAGAGAAGGTAGCTGTACCTTTGTCTGCTGCAACAACCAAGTACGGGTCGTCTTCATCATGGCGTACCGTGTTGGCTGGCGGGACGATGTTGCCATCTACAATATTGTCTGTGACATCAAGCATTCCGCGTAAGAATGTCTGATAACAAGCGATACCTTCTGCTTGGAACGCCTCACGACCATCAGCCATGCTCTTGGTTTTTACAATAAAGCCGCCTTTAGAACCTACAGGGACGATTACTGCGTTTTTGACCATCTGCGCTTTGACAAGGCCAAGCACTTCAGTACGGAAATCTTCCATACGATCTGACCAACGCAGACCACCACGAGCGACTTTGCCGCCACGTAAATGAACAGCCTCGACGCGTGGTGAATACACAAATATCTCAAACATTGGCTTTGGTTTAGGCAAGTTTGGAATGTCTGCTGCCAAGAACTTAAATGACAGTCGATCTTTACGTTGACCATCGCTATCGACTTGATAGAAGTTGGTGCGCACCATTGCATTGATCAAATCTAAGTACCAGCGCAAGATACGATCTTCATCCAGGCTATCCACATCTGCTAACGCCGCTGTGATTTGCTCTTGAATAGTAGTAGCCTTTTCTTGACGCGTATCGAGGCTATACTTAGGATTCATGCGTGCATCAAACAAACTACCTAACGCGACACTGATATCACTGTTTTTAACCACAGTTTGCTGAATATAAGCACTCGAGAATGGCGCACGTGCTTGCAGCATGTAGCGAGACAATGCACGCAATACGACGACATCATAAGTATCGAGCTTAGTTGTTAGTACCAATTCGTTAAATGAATCGCTTTCAACGCGACCTGCCCAGATTTGCTTGAGGCTGTCTTCAAACTGACCACGCACAACTTGCATATTGACCGTATCGACATGCTCTAGGGTCAGCTCATACTCTTGCATCCAGATAGGCTGCTCTGGCAAGTCAAACTCATAAGTCTGTGCTGAAATAACTGACACACCGAAGTTTTCAAGTATTGGTAGTACTTTTGACAAGATAACCGGCTGTTCGCGACCGTATAGCTTTAGGTGAAGCTGATTACGTGCATCGCCTGTCGACTGGTATAAATGCCAAAGCATCGGTTGCTCTGCGGTCAGCCCCGCCAAACGCTTGGTGTCTTCGACTGCAGTACGAGCATCAAAACGCTCTTGGTAGGCAGCAGGGATATAGTTTAAGAAGCGACGATTTAAAGCATTGGCTTGTTGCTCACCCACATTGTCGAGTAGCATTTTTTGATAATTATCATCCCATGACTGCATGAGTGCTGATAACTTGGCTTCAAGTGTGGCGATATTGACGTCATTTACTTGACCAGGCACGGTACGTACGTGGACATGCACACGAGCATGCGCAGATTCATTGAACTCAGTGGTAAACCCTGAAGACATACCGTTATATGCGTCTTTTAGGACGTTTTGTACTTTAATACGTAGCTCGGTATTGAACTTATCACGCGGGATATAGACCAAGCACGAAACAAAACGCTGATAATGGTCAATACGGCTAAATAGACGTAAGCTCTTTTTGTCTTGTAGTTGAGTAATGCCCGAAACAATTGGGTATAGCTCTTCGACGCTGGCTTGGAACAAATCATCACGTGGCAAAGTATTAATCACATGCATCATCTTGTGATGAGCGTGACCGTCACGTGGCAAGTCTGCCATCGCCATAATCTTATTGGCTTTTTCGCGCAATAGCGGTATTTGCTGTACAGTCAGCTGATAGGCTTGTGACGTAAGCAAACCGATAAAGCGATATTCACCAATTAGTTTACCGTTGTCATCGAACTTATGAATACCTAAAAAGTCCATATATACTGAACGATGCACAGGTGATACACGGCTTGATTTAGACAGCATCAACACGCGCGGCTCAGTCAATAATTGCTTTAAGCCTCTAGGTAATTGGCTAAAGCTTTCTGATAGCTTGTCTTTTTCAGAACCACGTAATAGGCCAAGTCCACTGTTACCAATTGCGAATAAATCTAAATCGGTCGGCTCAGAAGTCACTTCGATAGACTGACCACCTTCCAAGCGGTATTCACGATAACCTAAGAATATGAAGTGATCGTCTAAGATCCAATCTAAAAATGCTTGGATTTCTTGTTGTGAGTAGAATACTTCTGGTAGCGGCTTAGTTGAAAGTTCGGTTTTGATGTCGTTCAACTGCGCACGCATCTGTTTCCAGTCGCCAACGACCGTATCAAGCGTGTCAATTTTTGACATCAGCATTTTTTGCAGTGCTTCCAAGTCTTCGTTGTCTTGGTAAGCAATTTCACAATGAATCAATGACATATGTGAAGTGGCACTTTCATGTGCGCCTTCGATGTGGGTAATATCACCATTGTCATCACGCTCAACACTGATAATGATGTTGTAAGTACGATGAACATCGATACCTTCGGCTTCTAGGCTCATCAAAATCGTATCAACTAAGAATGGTCTATCATAAGCTGCGATTTGAATGACAGTGTGCGAGCTGTGAAAGTGCTGCTCTTCTGCTGCTGGGTTGAGTACTGTCAGCTGCGGCTTGCTGCCGTCGTAAGCTTTGAGTAGTGTAAAGTGATGTAGCGCCATGCCCGCCAAGTCAGCATTACTAATCGCCTCTGCAGTTTCTTGATGCAGCGGCTGATAATAGCTATGAATAAAATGATCAAATAGCGATTTGTCTTTTTGTACATAACTGGTAGCAATATCGCTTATCTGGCTAATGCGCTCTTTTGCGATACTGAGGGAGTTTGGCATTTCCTGCGTCCTTTTTTTATAGATTTGGTTTAACATTTATTTATTTAAGTTTATCGATTTAGATTGACTACTGTTACTGCATATTCATCATTGGTGCAACGGTGCAGTATTTCCATTCACGCGACTTATTTTATTTTTATAACAGTTAGAAATTTTCTCCTTTTTTGCTCTTATTTTTTATTAATATGTAGCCATCAGAATTTAATACTACCAATATAGTGAAGTGTAACGCACATAAGGCGCGAGCTAAAGTGTACAACATCATTTCATGAATCAGCGATGTGTCGATAACCTTTACTAATGAGACAATGCGGTTTTGGACATCGATATGGATGATTCGGTACTGGCAGGCGGATACTCATGGTAATTGAAGGCGTTTTTTTGTTAGAATATGCCAACATATTTAAGAGCGTACGACTCGCTCACTATTAACTTTAATGCTAAGGGCAAAAGGTATGATGAATATTTTGGTGGTTGGCTCAGGTGGTCGCGAACACGCATTGGCATGGCAATGTGCAAAAGATGACAATGTAAAAAATGTCTACATCGCTCCTGGTAATGCTGGCACCGCCCTTGAGCCTAAATGCCAAAACGTTACGCTAGAGTCTACCGACGCTGACGCAGGCGAGCATAGTGCTGTTATCGCGTTTTGTCAAAATAATGATATCGACATGGTAATTGTTGGTCCAGAAGCGCCTCTGGTTACGGGTATTGTTGATGCTTGTCGAGAAGCAGGTATCAAAGCATGGGGCCCAACAGCGTACTGTGCACAGTTAGAAGGCTCAAAAACTTTTGCTAAAGAGTTCATGGAGCAAAACAATATTCCAACCGCTGCTTATCAAGGTTTTACAGACGCAGTCGCTGCAAAAGCCTATGTCGATGAGCAAGGCGCGCCTATCGTTATCAAAGCAGACGGCCTCGCTGCAGGTAAAGGCGTTATCGTTGCTGAAACGATCGAACAAGCACATGAAGCTATCGACGATATGCTAGCGGACAACAAGTTCGGTGATGCTGGTAGCCGCGTGGTTATCGAGCAGTTTTTACAGGGTGAAGAAGCCAGCTTTATCTGTATGATTGATGGTGACAATATCCTACCAATGGCAACCAGCCAAGATCACAAACGTGCTTTTGAAGGTGATACTGGTCCAAACACTGGCGGCATGGGTGCTTACTCCCCTGCTCCAGTTGTTACCAGCGATGTTCATAACAAAGTCATACAGCAAGTGATTCAACCAGTAGTCGATGCCATGAAAAACGCAGGCCATCCTTATACTGGATTCTTATACGCTGGTCTTATGATTGATAAGGCGGGCGACCCGTATGTCATCGAATTTAACTGCCGCTTTGGGGATCCAGAAACGCAGCCTATCTTAATGCGTTTGCAGTCATCAATGGTCGATTTGGTCGCACAAGGTTTGGCAGGTCAATTACCTAGTGAAGCCAAATGGGATGCACGCCCTGCTCTAGGTATCGTTGTCGCATCAAAAGGCTACCCTGAAACTTCGTCTAAAGGTGATGTGATTGCTGGCTTGCCAGAACTAGATCCTAACAACAACGAAGCTGTTAAAGTTTTCCATGCTGGCACGGCATTTTCTAACGATAATGATAAAGAAGTCGTCACAAACGGCGGGCGCGTCTTATGTGTGACTGCGCTAGCAGATAGTATTTCTGATGCTCAGCAAGCAGCATTAGCAGTTACCGCTGCTATTAGCTTCAATGGTGCGCAGTATCGCCGTGATATTGGTCACCATGCCATCACTCGCGAAAATGCTTAGTAACTAAGGCGTACTAAAAACATATTGGGTAACGTCTTGGGTAATATTTTAGAGAATGCGAAGGTTTTGCTTAATATGTTTGATTAATAGTATTTCTGTATTTTATAGCTCTACATCACTATTTGACCTAGCATCATGCTAGGTCTTATTTATTAAAATAGATTTTTCTAAATTTTAATAACCAGTGAACTTGCTAGAAAATGCCAACTATTTATTAATCATACTCAAACTAGTAAGCACCTATTTATCAATAGTTATCACTAGATATTGGCTTACAAAGTAACTATCAATGGCCAGCTCAGGCTCATAAAACCAACGCGCTTTATATGATACAATTTTGTACCTGTGCATCACATCTCCCTTGTATTGTAGGTTTCGAACCCGCAAATCAATACCAATTGGATGAATGATTATACTTATGGCAAATGATACGTCTAAACCTTTTAGCAACAAGCAATCAATCGATAGCCTAAAAACCTCAGGGTTTGATCGTCGTATGTCGATTGCAAAAACTTCTTTGAATATTGGTCGTCGTTGGGCGGGTAATAGCGTGTCTGGTATGTTCTTAAATAAAGAAGCACGTACTGCACGTAATCAGGCGTTTATGGAAACTCAAGCAAATTATCTGGCATCAGAGTTAGGTAAATTGAAAGGTTCGGTCGTCAAGATTGGTCAAATGCTAGCGATTTATGGTGAGCATATACTGCCGCCAGAGATCACACGCGCTTTGCAAACCCTTAATGATGACACGGCGACATTGACTTGGCCGACGATTGAGCAAACATTACGCCAGTTACTGGGCAACAAACTAAACGAGCTAGACATTGATCCTGTTCCCATCGGAACCGCTTCTCTTGCTCAAGTTCACCGTGCGACCGTACTCGCCACTGGCGAACAAGTTGTGTTAAAAATTCAGTATCCGGGTGTGGCAGATGCTATCAATTCTGATCTTGCCTTGTTCAAACGATTGTTAAAAGTAAGTAATATCGTTCCTCAAACACGCGCACTCGATGCTTGGTTTGAGGAAATACGTGACCTACTCCATCACGAAGTTGATTATGAAGCGGAAGCGGCTACGACAGAACGTTTTTACGAGCGTTTAATTGATGATCCGCGCTATATCGTACCTAAGATTAATCGCACTTATTCTAAAAAACGCCTGCTATGTATGTCATACGAGCCAGGTATCACTGTGGTCTCAGAAGCACTACAATTATTACCTCATGAACGCCGAAATGCCATTGGTCAAGCGGCCATTGAAATCATAATGCAAGAGATTTTTGTATGGGGTGAGATGCAGACCGATCCTAACTTTGGTAATTATCTGGTGCGTGTGAGCGAAAACGAAGAAGATATCGATAGATTGGTTTTGCTAGATTTTGGAGCGATTCGTCAGTTTGATGGTAACTTATTAACGATTGCTCGTGGTCTACTACGCGCGGGATATCGCCATGATCAGCAAGCAATGAGCATTGCTATGAAAGGATACGACTTTTTCGATAGCATGAGTAATAAAGTACGTTCAGATATTGCTTCGTTATTTTTGCTTGCTACAGAGCCTTTTAGTGACCCTGAGAAAAACCTCAATATCCCTAGCGAATGTTTGGATGAGCAGAATCGCTATATTTGGGCCAACAGTAAACTACATTCACGCCTATCTACTACGGCCACACGCGCAATGCAGTCCTTTGAATTTAACTTACCACCAAAAGAATTTATGTTTATCAGCCGTAAGTTTATCGGTGCATATACTTTTTTGACTGTTTTAGATGCGCATACCAACTCTAACAGCCTCGTAAGACCTTATTTATAAATCGTGCAAACTTTGAGCCGTCCTTTAGTGACGGCTTTTTATTATTTTAACTTTATTTGCTTAGGCTATTTTGTATTTAATCCTACTACATTTATTGTATATCATTGATATAAGCTTTATATTTTTACTTAGGCTATTATTTTTCGTTCATAGCATTTACCTGCCAATCATCAAATCTTGTTTTATACCACTTCGGCTTACGAATACTTAGCTCCCAACACACCTCTTGTCGGGCAAGGTATTTCACTTCGAAATGAGTGCGCTGACTGGTCGCTGGTACTCGAGAACGTGTTGATGGTAGGCACCACACTTTAGTTGCTTGGTGTTCTGCATTGTCCATATAGGATTCGATATTAGTCACTAATATCACTTCTCCACCCACCTGCAAGCGTGATAGTAGAAACTCAAAAAAAGGCATGTTCAACCATTGCTGATTTGGATTGTGCTGTTCGGGATTGGGATAAAGAATGAAGATTTTAGCCAAGCTCTTTGGTTTAATAGCATGCACCGTCCATGCAATCGCATCCGCATGAATCGCATCTAGGTTTGATAGATTTTGTAGAGTGGCTAATTTTGAGAACGCTTCAAATTTATTACGCGTGCGTTCAATGGCTATCAAATGCTTATCAGGATTTTGTGCAGCAAAGCTAAGTGCATGCTTACCCTTCCCTGCCCCAATCTCTAGCATCAACGGTTTTTCATCTTTATTGTCATTGATGATATTTGGAATAATAAAGTCACGCGGTGCTGACAGTTTTTGTGGTTGAAAGGCACGCTCTTGCTGATGCGTGAGATCAATATTGTCGGTCATCTACTATCCTTAAAGCATTTGTCTTTTGCCATTATTCGGCCCCATGCTATTATATAGTCAATCCAATTGAATAGTAATACAGCGACAGCAAGTACGCCTCGTTTCG
>ENA-ORXC01001052-ORXC01001052.1-marine-metagenome-genome-assembly--contig:-NODE-1052-length-17254-cov-50.497933_pt1 | contig 17254 bp, 14 predicted proteins | sample MGYA00237865_ERZ511478 | MGnify/ENA metagenome assembly ERZ511478 | reverse complement strand
TTGTTTGAGTTCAGAAAAAGAGTTTTTGTAAACTGCAATTTCTGAAAGTTGATAAATAATTAATTGATAATAAGTGCCACTTCTGGGTGTTGAAGCAGCGTTGTGGATATTACAACTAGCCGCTGGCTAGACTGTATATATCTAGGTGAAGTTGTTAAGAAATAGGTCCAGCACGCACTTGTGGTATGCGGTACTGAATATTTTCTAATGCGATAGCATTGTACCTATAAAGAGTATAGGTTGTGTGTGTGTTACTATTTTCTTCTCTTACTTGCTGGTTATTAAACGCAGCATAGGTATCAAAGCTTGTAGCACGTGTTGTCTCAGACTTAGGCTCAATAATATGACCCGCTGGACCGTCAAAATCGCTAGTGTCTTGTATTTTGTAAATATCTAGCTTATAGTAGTCTGCGCCATCATCAGTAGGGTAGTGGTCAGGAGTAGTCGTATATGCTTGACTGTTACTTGTTTCGCTAAAAATTTCTTGAATCTCAGAGACCTCTAGATCACTGTAGTAGCTCAGTTTTAGTGTTCCATCTATAAGCTTTTCAACTTTGATGTTGCTTACGTCTACATTTTCTAGCTTGCTCTTTACAAGTGCAATTGCATCTTGAGTGTTATGTACATTGTTTTGAGAAGTAGCAAACTTTATGAGAATCTCTTGGTTAGGTACAGTATTTTGCTCCAAGCTTATTCCTAAAATAGCTAGGGCAATAATAAATGTATATAAGTACCACTTGTTTCTCACAAATTGATGTTTATTCATCAAGCGACAAATATAATATTCTCAGGCTAAGTACCCAATGTTTTAAAGACTACTTATTAGTTAATTAAAACGGCTTGTAGACTCCTATCTGCTAGTAGTTTTAGGTGTTACGCTTTCGCGAAAGCGTATATAGTAGTTTAAAAATCTTTAGTCATCATTTGTAATAAATGATGTGATTTCCAGCTGTGGTATCACACCTGTAGAAATCACTTGTGTAAGGTTGTGCGCGCTCTCTACGGTGAAGTTACCGCTTATTTCGGTTTGTCCACCAGTTATAGGTTGATTTGCCATAGGTGCTGCATACACTTGATTATCTATCACAATTGCTATTGCAAATCTATCTCTAGCCGCTCGTGTGGTGAGGGTTTCCCACGCTGTAGCAGCTGTGTCTGTCATTGTAATGTTTATTGTGGGCTCTCCTACTTGAGAAAAAGATTGTGTGGAGCGTGAAATAAATTTACCGTGCATCGCCGGTTTTCCCGATGAGTCAAGTATGAGTGCATAAAGTGTTATCACACCATTAGTTTCTGGTATACCCCAGGCAAATGTGACATTGAGATTTTCTTTTTGTAGTGCTACCTTTACCTTTTCTGAGTGTAGTGTGCGGTTTACAAGTGCTGTATCCTTTACGTTACTTAATCCTATATATGTTGGATTGTTAGGTAATCCTGCCACAAACACTTCTTTAAAATGTTTGATACTGTAGTCTCTTTCAGGGTCTAGTTCCTCATTATATAAATCGATTATGGAGGGCATTATCTGTTTTATAGATGCGGTCTCATAGAAGGCAACAGCGCCGGGAGTTTTTAGAAGGGTTCTTATATGTTCTTCTGTTTTTTTGGTTTTTAAACTAATATACGCTTGATTATTACCTACGGCTTCAATCTTAATAGCCTTACTAGATGGGGCAAGCCTATTTTTTATAGCTTCTAGATGTTGAGCTGTGAGTGCTTGCGCTGGTGAGGAGACTTCAATTTTAAAGCTATTTTTAGGTTTGAAACTTATACAGGATGCTAAGCTTAGAAGTACGTATAAAAGCGATAATTGTATTTTCATAAAATAATTTCTAAACCGAAGATATATAATAATGAGCGGATTACGCTTTCGCGAAAGCGTAAAAAAAACCTGCTACATTTAAGTAACAGGCTTTTTGTATCGAGTTATGTAGGCTGTATTATAGCTCTAATAATCCGTTAGTTTTCTTAACGCCCTCTGCGCTTTCTGCAAGGTGTGCTTTTTCTGCATCGTCAAGGTTGATCTCTACTATTTTTTCGATTCCGTTTTTACCTAGTACTACTGGTACACCGATACAAAGATCAGAAAGACCGTACTCACCATCTAGTAGTGTAGAACAAGGGAATATTTTCTTTTGGTCACAAGCAATAGCTTGTACAAGACCTGATACTGCTGCTCCTGGTGCGTACCAAGCAGAAGTTCCGAGAAGTTTAGTAAGTGTTGCTCCACCTACTTTAGTATCTTCTTTTACTTGAGTAAGACGCTCGTCAGAAATAAATTCTGATACTGGTACACTGTTGCGAGTTGCAAGACGTGTAAGTGGTACCATTCCTTTATCTGAGTGTCCACCTATTACCATACCGTCTACATCAGAGATAGGAGCTTCAAGAGCTTCGGCAAGACGATACTTAAAACGTGCACTGTCAAGAGCACCACCCATACCGATGATACGGTTTTTAGGAAGTCCAGTTACTTTGTGAGCTAGGTAAGTCATTGTATCCATAGGATTAGATACTACGATAAGGATCACGTTAGGAGACTCTTTTACAAGACTAGCAGCAACGCTTTTTACAATACCTGCGTTAATACCTATAAGTTCTTCACGAGTCATACCTGGCTTACGAGGTATACCAGAAGTAATTACCGCGATATCACTACCAGCAGTTTTTGAGTAATCACCAGTAGTACCTGTGATTTTTGTATCAAAACCGTTTAAAGAAGCAGTTTGCATTAAATCCATTGCTTTACCCTCGGCAAAACCTTCTTTAATGTCTACTAATACTACTTCACTAGCAAAATCTTTTATTGCGATATATTCTGCACAGCTGGCACCTACGGCTCCAGCACCTACTACGGTAACTTTCATTGGATATAATTTTTAATATTTATGTTGATTTATAAAGCTTTTCACGGCTGCTACGAAAATACGATATATCCCTCTTTTTATGTAATCTATCTTGATAAAACTGTCTTAAGAGAATTCAAAAAAAAATCCCTGTCACTACAAGTAGTGACAGGGATATAACAAGCTTGAATTCACAATCCAAATGAATCAAATATTATGTTGCTTGTTTTTTTAAACCATTTCAAATACCCAACTTAGAATAGTTTAATAATCAACGTATGATTACGCTGGTGTAAATGTAAGACGACTTTAGAAAAGCGATTGCTTGTTAATACAAACCAGCTTCAAACTTATGCAAATGTGTTTTTAATCGGTTAAATATGTATTTTATCGATTAAATATTTAATTTTAGTCGATAATGTGCATCTCTTGTAAGTAGGTGGTTTCAAAAAAAATCCCCACTATTAGATAGCGAGGATTTAAGTATGACTAAATTCTTTAAAATTAAACCCCTACATCTAATCATAAGAAAATAGCGATTAGTGCAGAACACTAATCATATACGGGTGCAATTTAAATATTTCTTAAACCTCAAAACATTACGGGATTAAAATCATATCCTCATTATTCTTTTGTGTATTTAATCGATTATAAGGTGTTTTTAGACGATGTTTTTTAAAGTAAGGTTGAATCATAACGTATTTATAATCTGTAGAGAATTCCTATGTTAGAATTTGTAAATCTCCCTAGCGTTAAGATGTGAGATAAGCTCCACTTTGAGAAATGATAGCTCACCCCAATTTCACCTCTTATAGCGGTTTTTTGAGTATCAATTTTTTCTACTAGCTGATTTAAAATAGATAAGAACTGACTTTCTTGACCATTGAGCGAAAAATCATAATTGCTCACTGTTATTCCTAAGTTACCCATAAACTCAAATTTCTTATGTCTCTTCGAGGTTATAAATTGAAAAAGCATCGAATTTGAAGCTATATCCATACCATCTACTTCTAGAAGGGGAGTTGTCTCTGCGTCATCTGGATTGTCTATAGTAAAAGCATCTAATTTTATTCTTAAGTCAAACCGAGCGTATGAAGCAGCAATAGCATACTGCAGTGATTCTGGATTTTCTTCTTTAGAGCTGTATTGATTGAGGTTATGTTTAACGCCTATACCATAAATATTATATTCCGCATCTTCAATGGGTATTCTAGGGGAATAACGTAGAGTAAGCTCTGTCTTTTTCCATAGACCTATAGAGGTCTGTAAAAAGGGGTGGAAAAGCACACTTTGTTGTACACCTTCAAAAGCTTGTAATTCATTAGGTTCATCGCCTATGGTAAAATCAAAAAAGGTAGAAGTCTCACCGCCTAATGCACTCGGTATGATAGCGCTGCTAGAACCATCACGAATGACGAAATTATTGAAATCCGAATTTGAGACTTCAAAACTACGCTTACTATTGGGAGTAAATAGCGTATTAAAGTGTAAAGAAATTTTGGTTTCGAATAATCCCAATGAACGGGCATTATCTACCCAAGCTGCAGAAGATTGAAATGAGCTTGCCTCTGCACCGGGTGTAATAAAACCTTCAGAAATAAAAACTAGGTCTTGTACTGTGTTTTCTACATCTTCAAAAACAGATTGGGCTTGAAGCGAAGTGCAAATAATTAAATTGAAAATGCAAAGGAGTAGTTTTAGTTTCATAATCATATAGGTTTCAGTAGGAATATGGGAAAATACTATTTATCAAACTATTAGAGAATTGGTAATGCTATTTAAAATAAAAAAAGGCTCTAAACCTAAGTTTAGAGCCTTTTACGTATATAATTAAGAGTGTTTAAGCGTCTATGTTTGCATAGATAGCATTCTTCTCGATAAACTCACGGCGAGGTGGTACCTCGTCGCCCATAAGCATAGAGAATATTCTATCTGCTTCTGTACCATTATCTATGGCAACCTGGCGTAGTGTTCTAAATTCAGGATTCATAGTTGTATCCCAAAGCTGCTCTGCATTCATCTCTCCAAGACCTTTGTATCGTTGTATAGATACACCTTGAGTACCCAGACGTTCTGCTATCGCATCTCGTTCTTTATCATCCCAAGCATATTGCTTTTTCTGACCTTTTTTAACCAAGTATAATGGTGGTGTTGCGATATATACAAAACCTTTTTCTACTAGCTCCCTCATATAGCGGAAGAAGAAAGTAAGAATAAGAGTAGAAATGTGACTACCATCTACATCGGCATCACACATAATAACTACTTTGTGATATCTAAGTTTTGAAAGGTTAAGTGCTTTACTATCTTCCTCCGTACCTATAGTTACACCAAGAGCGGTGAAGATATTTTTAATCTCTTCGTTTTCAAAAACTTTATGCTGCATTGCTTTCTCAACGTTCAAGATCTTACCACGTAGTGGTAAAATGGCTTGAAACTCACGGTCACGACCTTGCTTAGCCGTTCCACCTGCCGAGTCTCCCTCAACAAGAAATACTTCACAAACTGCAGGATCTGTTTCAGAACAATCAGATAATTTTCCAGGTAAACCACCTATACTCATCACCGTCTTACGTTGCACCATCTCACGCGCTTTCTTTGCCGCGTGACGAGCTTGAGCTGCAAGAATTACCTTTTGAACAATGGTCTTAGCATCATTCGGGTTTTCTTCCATATAGATCTCAATCATCTCTGCCACTGCTTGAGATACTGCAGATGTAACCTCACGGTTACCTAGTTTGGTTTTAGTTTGCCCTTCAAATTGTGGCTCACTTACCTTTACAGAAATAATAGCTGTAAGACCCTCACGGAAATCATCTCCCGCGATGTCAAACTTAAGTTTATCTAGCATTCCAGAGGCATCTGCAAATTTCTTTAGTGATCCCGTAAGACCACGACGAAAACCTGCAAGGTGTGTTCCTCCTTCGTGTGTGTTAATGTTGTTTACATATGAGTGTAAGTTCTCTGCATAGCTATCATTATAAATCATAGCCACTTCTACAGGGACACCATTTTTCTCACCCTCCATAGAGATAACGTTCCCAATAATAGGGTTACGGTTACCATCTAAGAAACGTACAAATTCTGAAAGACCTTCATTAGAGTGAAAAGTTTCATTTTCAAACTCACCATCTTCTTTCTTATTTCGCTTGTCAGTAAGTGTTACAGTGATACCTTTATTAAGGTAAGCCAGTTCTCTTAATCTTGAAGCAAGCGTGTCATAATTGTACTCTGTAGTTTGCTGGAAGATAGAATCATCAGGAGTAAACGTAACTTCGGTACCTGTAAAATCTGTATCACCTATAGCTTTTACTGGGTATAATGCTTTACCACGTTCATACTCTTGTTCCCATACTTTACCTTCTTTATAAACCGTAGCTTTAAGATGGTTTGAAAGTGCATTCACACAAGATACACCTACCCCGTGTAGACCACCAGAAACCTTATAAGAGTCTTTATCAAATTTACCACCGGCACCTATCTTAGTCATTACTACTTGTAATGCAGATACGCCTTCCTTTTTATGAATCCCTACAGGGATACCACGACCATTATCTCGTACCGTGATTGAGTTATCCTCGTTAATAGTAACATCTATAGCGTCACAGTAACCTCCCATAGCCTCATCTATAGAGTTGTCTACCACCTCATATACTAAGTGGTGCAAACCTCTAACTCCTACATCTCCAATATACATCGAAGGACGCATACGTACGTGCTCCATTCCCTCAAGGGCCTGAATACTATCTGCCGAATATTGCTTTTTATTAGCGTCGTCGCTCATATTATAATTCTTAAAATATTGTCTAAAAACAAATATAAAGAAAGGGTCTCCAGAAAGGTCTTAAAAACCCTCGAAAACCCTTGAAGTTATTAACATTTTGTGGAAAAATACAAGCCTCTTTTTAGCGCAATTTGTGAGGTGCATTTTTACGCTTTCGCGAAAGCGGAATTATGATCTTTAAATATCTATAAAGCTTTAATTTTTCATCTCAGTTGGCGCGTTGATCTCTGCCTCTGGCGGAATGCGTTTTGCAAGAAATAAAACCTGACCTAAGTGACTTGACTGGTGTTCCATTACGTGAAACCAGGCGTAGTAATTATTCATCCCATAACTAGGTACTTCTTTGAGAAGCCACTCGTCACTTGCAGACTTAAAAAGGGCTTTAGTGCGCTCTCTAACTTTTGTAAACTCCTCTAGATAATAGCTCACGGGCTTGCCTTTAAACTCCTCTTGAGCCTTTTTACCTAGGTCTAAGGCTAGTCCCCACTTTTTGGCTTCCTCTTCATTAAAGCCTCTGTTTTCAAATGTTCTTACTTGGTAAAATGCCTCTGCTGCAGCTAGGTGCATTACGAGTGCACCTATGCGATTTGCATTCTCATCGTGTAGATGATCTATCTCGTGCTGAGACATTCCTTTTACTCTATACTCAACTCGCTCTTTCAAATCATCTAGCATTGATATTAAAACACCTAGCTGTGGAGCATAACCATCTTCAGATTTAATTTCGGCTGGGCCAAAGTCCATAGTTTCGGTACCTTCTCCTGTTATCATCAGGGAGTGTGCTCCGGAAAAAGCATCGCTAGATGATTCTAGTGTGTACTCTAGCACAGAACTGCTGTTTGTGCCGCCTATACCTTCTGCCCAAGAATCTATTTTCTCTCCTTTTGCTGTTTTTTCAAAGTCGGCATTTCCTAGTGGAAAATCTGTCATTATGCCGTTACTGTCTTCTATTTGTAAAGAGAAGTTGTCAAAATAGAACGTTCCATCAGATAGCATCAAACCACCTATAAGTAATCGTTCTGCATTTTTACCTATGGTTCCTTCAATGATATATTCTTTCCACTCTGGATCTCTGATTGGTCTATCACCCATATTATCAAAAAAGCCGTTCTCATTATTCTTCATATCTACTCGGGCCCATAGTCCTGCCCAAGCTGTGGAGTCTGCAATTTCTGCCTTTACAGCTGCTTTAAGAATAAATTTGCGCTCCTTGTCCATACTCATATCTATAGATTGAGAAAAGGCTGTCCAGCTGTTTGATACTTGAGATTGCTGAGCTTTTGCAATAAATGAGCAGCAGAGTAATATGATAAGAGTTGGAATAAATTTCATTGGATTGACTTGATTGAGTTCTTACTAGCTTTATTAGTAGCAAGATAGGGGTTTTGTTACAAAATGATATGTTTGAAAAATCAACGATTAATCAGTACATCTTTATAAATCATAGGATATTTGGCTTTTGCAGAAGCATCATCTCTTAGTTGAGGATGATTATTGTAATCAGTTCTCAACTGATAGATAGCTTTTTTGTAACCTATCATAAATTTCAAATATTCTTCTACTGAAATATCTTGGTTAATGTAAAATACAAACGCAGTATTACTTTGTGCGCCTTCATAGATATATGAGAATGTCGAATCCCCGATGGATGCCTTAGTGTTTTTAAATGAAGCAATATTTAAAGTGTCTACGTTTTTATCTAGTACAAATTCTTCAAAAAATCGGGGTGGTGGTGGGGGAGGATAGTCCTTTGAGTTAGACCATTTGTTATAAAGTTCTTTAGACGTGATAATATGATGTTTGTAATAGATCTCCCATAAAGCCTCAGAGTCAGTAATTGTAATTAATACCTTATTTGCATTGGTTAATAGAAGTTTGTCAAATAATGTGTCTAGTTTATTCCATTTGATAGATTTATCAATATAGAAAACAGCATCATATCTATAATGAGATTGTTTAGATTCTAGGATAGACATCTGGACGTCGTGATAAGTCAAGAAACGATCCCATCCAAAAAATTTGATACTATCATTCTTCTCTGTGACTTTAAATCTAATTTGATTCTGATGTGAATCCATAAATATGTCTTCACTATACTCGCTCTCAAGTTTAAATTCTGGAATATTTGCAAATGATCCAGTTATAGCTTGAAGATTGCCTTGCTTATCATAAGTATTTACGTTACTCAAAGCGATGATAAATACTAGTAGACTCAGTATAGCAAAGTGAATACTCATTTTTGCGATTGTATACCCTTTTAAAAATCTCCTTAGACTTTTTACTTGGTCAAAGAATAAAACTATGGGTAATAATGCTATTGCATAAGCAAACTCCTTAAATACTATGGAACTGTGGGATATTATAATGCTTCCTATTGTGAGGACTAAAATCTTTAAAATCCAGAATATTGCAGTTGGGGTAAGAGCACTTTGGTCATTTATAATTCTCCTTCCAGCTTTTCTTTTTTGACTATTTCTGTCAGTTCCAGAAAAAATAAAAGCTATGCTAATTGTGTTTCCTAGCGCGACAGAAATTGAAGAAAAGAATAGCGCAATATAATTCCGTGTATCTGTATCTAGAGTATTATCTGCGTTATATACAAATGCTAAGTGTACACCTCTCAGTAGTATAAAAAGATACTGCAAGAAGTAATAGAAGATAACAGCGGTTAAAATCCCTAAAACAATACCTAACAAGAATTTTCTTTTTGAGAATTCTTGTAGCGTTATTTTATGAAGAAATTTCTTTGAACCCAAATGTGTGTTGCTAGATTGTGTTCTAAGTTGGTAGTGATAAGCTTGTAATTGTTACACCATCCCCTTAACCTCCTCAAAATCTAACCCGCCATAATTCCCACTACTCATAAGCAGTATGGCTTTGTTTTTAAGCTCTTGTCCAAATAGAAAGGCTTTAAAATCTGCGGGGTCTGTAAATATGGTAAGGTCATCACGTTTAAACGCTGCTGCGATTTGCTGCGCTGTGATAGGTTCTAGTTTTTTGATTTCGACAGCCTTTGGTGAGTAAAAAACCACCGCCACATCTGCAGCATCTAGTGCTCCTTGATATTCGCTTAAAAACTCAGGATTAAGACTGCTGTACGTATGAAGCTCTAGGCAGGCTACAACAGTACGGTCACCATATTGTTCTTTTACGGCGCTTGTAGTTGCAGCTACTTTAGAAGGACTATGCGCAAAGTCTTTGTAGATAACCGTGTCTTTACTTTTGGCGATAAGTTCTAGTCGCTTGCTGGCCCCTGTAAAGGTTGAGATGGCTTCATAAAAATCTTCTTCTACAACACCCATATGCTGGCAGATCCATTTGGCACCGGCTAGGTTATTGAGATTATGTTTCCCAAAAACTTCTATAGGCATCGCACCATCTGGAGTTTCTAGTAGGGTCTCACCATCTTCTACCGTGTACTCAGGTGTTTGGTAAGGATATTTTTTAATGTGAGCAGTGGCGTTCTCTACTACTTTTACCACATTTTCATCTTCGGTATTGTACACCATTGCACCACCGTTTGTCATTGAGTCTACAAAAATCTGAAACTGCTCCACATAATTGTCAAACGTAGGAAAGACGTTAATATGATCCCAAGCAATTCCGCTAAGTAGGGCGATATTAGGCTTGTATAAGTGAAATTTTGGTCTGCGATCTATAGGGCTACTCAGATACTCATCACCCTCTAGCACCATAAAATCTGCGTCATCTGTCATTCTCACCATCGTGTCAAAGCCTTCTAGCTGTGCACCCACCATATAGTCTACCTCTTTATCCCAGTAATGCATCACGTGCAGTATCATAGAGGTGATAGTAGTCTTGCCGTGAGATCCTCCTATAACGACCCTAGTTTTGTCTTTTGCACGCTCATATAGATATTCTGGATATGAGTAAATGTTGAGGCCTAGTTCTTGTGCTTTGAGCAGCTCTGGGTTGTCTTCTTTTGCGTGCATTCCTAAAATAACGGCATCGAGGTCGCTTGTTATTTTTTCTGGAAACCAGCCAAATGCTTCAGGTAATAGTCCATATTTTTCAAGTCGAGATTTTGACGGATCAAAAATCGTGTCGTCACTACCTGTTACGGTCTCTCCTTTGTGATGTAAAGCAAGTGCTAGATTATGCATTGCGGCTCCACCTATGGCTATAAAATGAATGTTCATATGTTGTAAAAGTCTTTATCGTAAAAATAAGATTTCGATTCCAAATGTGCGAGTATTATAAGTTCTATTTTGGGTGTGAGTACGCTTTCGCGAAAGCGTAACAAAAAACAATATCTTCTCTCAAGACAAGCTGCCAAAACACTGTTACGACTGCAAAAAGGCGTTTGTTTATGCAGAAATATTGACTCTCTGCGAGTTGTCTGTACTGACATAACGACATTCTCAGTAAAAGGCACTATTTTTGTCTAACCGATACCAACGTTCTGCTTACGGAACACAGAAAACGCACAACCAAATGAGTTTCTTCAAGAAAATATTTTCAAAAGAAAAAAAAGAAACCCTTGATAAAGGGCTAGAGAAGACAAAAACGAGCTTCTTTGATAAGATGAGTAAGGCAGTTGCCGGAAAGTCTAAGGTAGATGATGATGTACTTGATAATCTTGAAGAGGTGCTTGTTACCAGTGATGTGGGTGTAAAAACCACGCTTAAGGTGATCACGCGTATAGAAGAGCGTGTGGCCAAAGATAAGTATGTAGGCACAGATGAGCTTAACAGAATACTACGTGAAGAAATTGCCGGTCTACTAAGTGAGACAAACACAGGTAACGCAACCGAATTTGAAATCCCATCGCAAAATAAACCACACGTGATTATGGTGGTAGGTGTAAACGGTGTGGGAAAAACAACCACTATAGGAAAGCTTGCTTACCAGTTTAAAAAGCAAGGTAAAAAGGTGGTGCTTGGTGCGGCAGATACGTTTAGAGCAGCAGCGATAGATCAACTGCAGGTATGGGCAGATCGAGTAGATGTACCTATTGTAAAACAGCAAATGGGAAGTGACCCAGCCTCAGTAGCCTTTGACGCACTAGAGAGTGGCGTAAAACAAGATGCAGATGTGATTATTATAGACACTGCCGGGAGATTACACAATAAGGTAAACCTTATGAACGAGCTTACTAAGGTGAAGCGTGTGATGCAAAAGGTAGTGGGAGATGCTCCTCACGATGTACTTCTTGTACTTGATGGTTCTACGGGTCAAAACGCCTTTGAACAAGCAAAACAATTTACAGCAGCTACAGAGGTGACTTCGCTAGCCGTAACAAAACTAGACGGTACCGCAAAAGGTGGTGTGGTGATAGGAATTTCTGATCAGTTTCAAATCCCTGTAAAATACATTGGAGTGGGAGAAGGTATCGAAGATTTACAAGTCTTTAATAAAGTAGAGTTTGTAGATAGTTTCTTTAAGTAAGCCATCACTTTTTATGAAACTCGATTTTAGGTGGCTTCCAGAACTTACGTTGCGCACCTTACGAGTGGTTGCTATTGGTTTCTTATTACTTAACCTGTATAGCGTCTATACAGCATACACTGCGGTAAGGAGTGACCTTGTGCCTAAATATCTAGCGCAGTACACCGCTTTTCCTCACTATATATTTATTGCCTTTTACGGTCTCATTATATTTTATATATGGAGAATCCTTAAGGGAGCGATTGCTTCACAATACTGGTGGGTACCCGTAATTGCGGTGATTGTATTTGAATCTACTAAGTTTTTTATCTACGGTTTCTTGATGTGGGTTAATCCTTTTGGGTGACGCATTTTGTATTTTTAGTGGACTATAAAAATGCACTATGAAATACTTGTATACCCTCGCGCTCGCAACAGCGCTTTTTTCTTGTAAAAATGAAGCTCCTACTACCGCGGCAGACACAACTCCGCGATATGTTTGGGAAGCTTATAATGACTCCCTAGATATTGCAAAAACGCAAGCCCTTGAAAATAGCAGAATGCACCTCAAGCTTGTAAACGCAAAGGGGCTCGATAAAAATGATATTTGGAAAGATCTTAATGGGGAGATAAATACGCTTTCGCGAAAGCGTATCTCAGAAATCTCTCCGCTTATTTTAGAACAAGATATCCCGACCATCCAGAAGCACGTTAAAAATGGAGATTACTCATACGAAGAACTGACCCTATTTTATCTAAATCGTATTGTCCGTTTTGAAAGTGACAATGACTTAGCGCTTAATGGAGTCATCGCTCTCAATAAAGAAGCGGTGAAGGAAGCGAGAGCACTTGATACTAAAGATAAATCTACCATAGATGAATATTCTGTATACGGAATGCCTATACTTTTAAAAGATAACATTGGTGCAGCGGGAATGCCTACAACAGCTGGATCTGTAGCACTCACAGAGAATAATGCAGGTGATGCATTTATTACCAAAAGGCTCAAAGAAGAAAATGCCATAATATTAGGCAAAGCTAACTTGAGCGAGTGGGCTTATTTTTTATGTTCGGGTTGTCCAGTAGGTTATAGTGCCGTAGGTGGTCAGACCATAAATCCGTACGGTCGTTTACAATTTGAGTCAGGAGGATCAAGTTCTGGATCTGGGGTGAGCGTAGCGGCAAATTATGCCGTAGCCGCCATAGGGTCTGAAACTAGTGGTTCTATACTATCACCTTCTAGCCAAAATAACCTAGTGGGGCTTAAACCTACCATCGGTCTTTTAAGTCGTAGTGGGATTGTACCTATTTCTAGTCACCTTGACACACCTGGACCTATGACGAAGAATGTAGTGGATAATGCGATTGTACTACAAGCGCTCACAGGTAAAGATACTGCAGATTCTTATAGTTATGCATCTAGTGGTAATTATGTACAAGCTGTTAAAGAAGGGAACCTTGAAGGAAAATATCTTGGTGTTATAAAGGGGTACTTGCAAGACAGTACGTATGCCGCGGCTATCAATAAGCTTAAGGAAACAAAAGCTACACTTGTTGAGGTAGATATGGAGCGAGTTAATATGCCAGGTTTTCTGTCTATCTTAAATATAGATATGAAAAATGACCTCCCTGCTTATTATGATGCAGAGGTTGCCCCTTCGGTAAAAAATAGAAATATAGAGGAGCTCATTTCATTTAATAATCAAGATAGCCTTGCGCGTATTCCATACGGACAACAGCTTTTTAAAGGTATCGTTGCAGATAGCACAACCGATACAGAGCTTAAAGCAATCAAAGAAAACCTTATGGAGGTTACTCAGGCTTATTTTCAAGACGCGTTAAGCAAGCACCCTGAAGCTAGTGGGCAACTAGATGCAATACTCTCCATAAATAATTATGATGCTGGCTATGCAGCAGCGGCACACTATCCAGCACTTACATTACCTATGGGCTTCACCGCACAAGGAGAGCCTAAGGGAATTACCATTATCACTCCGTCTAAAAATGAAGAAGTGATTTACAATATCGCGGTAGGTGTAGAGAGCACACTTGATGCTAGAACATTGCCAGAAGGATATCAGGAGTAAAAAAAGGAATACATTTTAAATGGCTGTTGTCGTCTAGCTCTTAGAAGCTATTGGATAACAGCCATTATTTTTTCCCATAAATCTGTATCAAAACCAGAAGGACCTAATAATGACTCTTCGGTTGCATCGCCTAGGCGTATTACTACTAGTCCTTCACTAGGTAAAACATATACTTTTTGATCATCTTTACCTAAACCAGCGATAAGATCATCTGGAGCAGTAGGGATTAATTTTCCTGTAAATGTTGTCGTGGTGCCGGGTAGTCTATAGCTGTCTTGCCCATTAAGCCACCATAGATATCCGTAAGCCTCATTAATATCTTGAGAAGGCGTTGTCATTTCTGTAAAGTATGCGGGATTTATTAATTGGTTTCCGTCCCAATTTCCTTCATTGAGCGTGAGTAGTCCAAAACGCGCCATACTTCGAGCTGTACTAAAGTATAATCTAAAATAGCCAAAAGGCACCCAAGCACCCGTCATACCAGTTTGTGACTTAAGCTTATTGTCATAGTAGGTATTAAAATCATCGGGTACAGCTGCTGTTACCACGTCTTGTAATAAGGTGTAAAAAGCGTTATGATAGTACCACTCGGCACCAGCATCATTCAGGTACAGCAGACACTCAGGGTCAGAGCAGTTGGTATCGTCTACTGTATAGTCTCCTCCGCTGGTCATCGTGAGTTGGTTACGTATTGTTACCGCCGCTTCCTGTTCTGGAGTCATAGTAGTCCATCCCGTGCCTAGATAATTGCTGGAAGCATCATTTATAGATAAGTAGCCTTCTTGTTGTGCAATACCTACGCTGTAAGCCGTGAGCGTTTTTGCAGCACTATTCCAGCGATGGCTCGTGGTTGCGTCTGTATCTTGATAATAATTCTCTACTACTATTTTTCCATCTTTAAGGATGATAAAAGCTTTGCTGTTATTTTCTGCTACATAATCAGTAAGATCTTGTAGGGCTGTAAGATTCCAGTTAAGAGTAGACGGGCTTGTCACTTCCCAAGTGTCATCTGCGATAGGAGGGAAGTATAGATTACTAGTCTCGCCAGTATCATCTGGCTCTTCTGCGATGGTATCATCAGTTATAATAATCGTATCATCTGTAATGATTTCATTATCTGTAGTTGAACACGATAGACTTATAAGTAATAAGAAATATAGGTAACGCATCATTGAGGCTTTATGATAGGACTCTAAAATATAAAAAAGGATTAATGTCACTCTCATAATTAAGGAATTGGCAGTTTTTAGAGCTATCAAAAGGTGTAAAATATCAAGGTGCTATTTACTATGTTATTTGGCTTATCTTTGCACTCCCTTAAAAGGAAGGCTATGCGTACAAAATCATTGAAGAAGAATAAGATAAACGTAGTAACTCTAGGTTGCTCAAAAAACGTTTATGATAGTGAGGTCTTAATGGGCCAGCTTAAAGCAAATGAGATGGATGTTGCTCACGAAGAAGATGGTAACATCGTTGTGATTAACACCTGCGGATTTATAGACAATGCAAAAGAGGAGTCTGTAAATACCATTCTTGAGTACGTAAAGCAAAAGGAAGAAGGCGATGTAGACAAGGTATTTGTTACAGGATGTCTTTCTGAGCGATACAAGCCAGACCTTCAAAAGGAGATTCCAGATGTAGATCAGTATTTTGGAACAACAGAGCTACCAGGATTACTTAAAGCACTTGGAGCAGACTATAAGCACGAGCTTATAGGTGAGCGTATCACAACTACACCAAAAAACTACGCCTACCTAAAAATAGCCGAAGGCTGTGACCGCCCTTGTTCTTTCTGCGCAATTCCTTTAATGAGAGGTAAGCACAAGTCAAAATCTATTGAGCACCTCGTAGTAGAAGCAAAAAAGCTTGCTGCAAACGGCGTGACAGAGTTAATCCTTATCGCACAAGATCTTACGTATTACGGTCTTGATTTATATAAAAAACGCAACCTAGCAGAGCTTCTTGAAAACCTTGTTCAAGTAGAAGGTATAGAATGGATTCGTCTACACTATGCATTTCCTTCTGGTTTCCCGGTAGATGTACTTGATGTGATGAAGCGTGAGCCTAAGGTGTGTAACTACCTTGATATTCCGTTGCAACACATTGCAGATCCTATCTTAAAATCTATGCGACGTGGTACAACAATGGCAAAGACAAATGCGTTGTTAGAACGCTTTCGCGAAAGCGTACCAGAGATGACCATAAGAACTACGCTTATTGTAGGGTATCCTGGAGAAACCGAAGAAGATTTCCAAACGCTGAAGCAATGGGTAAAAGATCAACGTTTTGAGCGTTTAGGATGCTTTACGTACTCACACGAAGAAAACACACACGCATATAATCTAGAAGATGATGTGCCAGAGGATGTAAAAATGGATCGTGCAAACCAGATTATGGAGATCCAATCACAAATTTCTTGGGAGCTCAATCAGCAGAAAATAGGGAAGGAGTTTAAAATTGTTGTAGATCGTAAAGAAGGGAACTTCTTTATAGGTCGTACAGAATTTGACTCACCAGATGTAGATAATGAGGTGCTAGTAGATGCTACTAAGTTTTATTTAAAAACTGGAGACTACGCAATGGTAAAAGTAACAGAGGCAGAAGATTTTGATCTATATGCAGAACCACTTGTAGCCTTAGAGCGACCACAAGCATTGCACGCAAAACGTGCTACCAAAAAATAAGAAGTAGTAAATTAATTTACAAGAAGCCTTTTGGAACAAATGTTTTGAAAGGCTTTTTTGTGTGTAAGAGTTTGTTTGCAAGGCTTACATTTGTAGCACTAAAAAAGCTTTTTTTATGCGTATTATTTGTCTAGTGTTTTTTGCTTTAATTCTTATTACTTCTTGTAAAGAGTCTAATCAAACTGAGGTTGCCCCAGTAACAGAGCAGCCAGCAATAGCAGCGTCTACTACCAATGCATCACTCACTGCGATACAACTGCCCTCTACAGGAAAATCTCATTTACCTAGACTCAAGTCGAGTGGCGGTAAATTACATATGACTTGGGTGGAGCAAGAAGGCAAGATGGCAATTTTAAAATATGCTAGTTACGATAGTGCCAAATGGAGTCAACCTAGAACCATTACATCTGGAGATAATTGGTTTGTAAACTGGGCAGATTTTCCAGCCCTAGGAGTAAATGGTGA
>ENA-ORXC01001050-ORXC01001050.1-marine-metagenome-genome-assembly--contig:-NODE-1050-length-17266-cov-50.389959_pt1 | contig 17266 bp, 20 predicted proteins | sample MGYA00237865_ERZ511478 | MGnify/ENA metagenome assembly ERZ511478 | reverse complement strand
GCAGGCAAGGAGATGGAGGGCGAATGGCCGATTTACTTCCATACGTTGTTGCCATTGTATCGGGAGGAGATCATACACTTTTTTGAACAGGGCCGGGATGCGCTGATCAGCAAGCTCATGGCCAATGGTGTGGAGGCAGTATATCAGTGGGATCGGAAAAATAGTTGCCTGTAGGCAAGTGAGTCCAGGTTTGAAGATATAAATTAGTAGCTTCCAAACATAACAGATTGATCTCGGTCAAAGGGCCAATGGGATCAATCTGTTTTATTATAATATCCCTTATACTGCGAAAAGAAAATTACAGAAGATTTACATACGGACGATGACAGATCATGCAAAGGGTTTGATCGAAGAGGGAAAAGTTTGTTCACGGCAAAAGAATCTTTTGATTAATCAAGTTGGAAGAGTTGGGGGAATTAACATGACATTGCAATCTGATGTGCACAGATACACATACAATTTGAGACTTTCTTCATATTCAAAATATTCCATAAAATACCGATTTATATGGATGCGCTACAAACAGTATCTTTTTAGGGAGGAAGAAGATGTTTCTAGCGATTGTCTGCCCAATACATAGTGTAATTAAGGAGTGGAAGAACGTTGTATCAGACTGAGCAAGAACACTGTTCGGAATGCGGACATCAGATGGAGATAAATCCAGGGTATATGACCTGGTGCGTGAATTGTAACTGGAACATTTACGGAGAAGGGAATCAAGGGAGAGAATCTGCATCTGAAAAATTGAACAAAGAATCGGGGGAGTATTCTTCTGACAGATTGCTCGAAGCATTCAAGTATAATATAGATCGAAGTCTCCCCTTCACCAAACAGAGCGTATTTACCTATTTAATTGCGCTTCTCGTTCATTTTTCAACATTAGCCATCTTGGGTGTGGCAATCTATTTCTTTTCAACCAATTCAACATGGCTAGGTATATTTGGTATTGCGCTGCTTTTCCTCTGGATCACAATTATATTGCCATATCGGAAGCGACTTCCGGGCAGGGTGATCTCTAGAGACGAATATCCAGAATTGTTTGGAATGATTGATGAGATTGGTGAGCGCTTGAATGTTCCACCTGTGGATATGGTCATCATTAGCGAAGAATATACCACATACAACCTGCATCTCAAAAGAAAAAAGAGAGCACTTGTCATAGGCATTCCCTTTTTTGCAGCCCTAACGTTACAGGAGAAGATAGCCGCGATCAGTCACCAAATGAGTCAATTTGCACATCCGAACATTTCCAACAGCTCACTGGTCGAGCGAGCCAGGCATGTACTAAATTCTTGGATTGACACCGTTGATCCACAAGACAGCGGTCTGTTATATTGGGTGGTATTTCCACTCATAATACTACGCTTATTCTTATTTGCTATTATAGGCGGTGTCTATTCATTGTTAATCAAAAGCATGCGGAATGAGATGCAACGAGTATTCTACATCGCAGATAATGAAGCATCAGAGACAGCTGGAAGTGAGGCAGTGTTATCTCTATTTTTGAAGTCCGAGATGGAAGGCCTTTTTGCACATACGGCTGAACAGGTGGCAGAATATCAATATAACAAGGAGCTGTATGAGGAGTTTAGAAAACGGATTTCTGCCGTTCCAACTCAAGAGCTCCTTCGTATTCAGCGGATACAGGAAATGAATGGCACTCAAAGTCGTAGCTACCATCCTCCAATGAAGAATCGCATCGGATTGATAAAGGAGCATTGGGCAATGATTCCTGGTTATCGACCTGATGAAGCGAAAGAACGGAGAATTAACGAGGAGTTTCGTCTATTGGAGCAAAGATCCCAGAAAATTCTGCTGAGCGATCTGAGGGGGAATTGATCAGCAAACTTTTAATGGATATCATTGCAAATAAAAACAAGGGCAGTAGCAGCCGAACTATGGCTTGTTCTGCCCTTGTTTTTTGTGGTTCAGCATACTTTGACGAAAGAAATCTTTATCCTCCCTCGATCTGTCTGCGAGGGTGTGTGATCTTGCCAATTTTATCGGTGTCGTTTTCTTTGGGCACCAAACGTGCATCGGTACGACCTTCGTGGTGATTATCAAATGCATATTCCGTCAGTTTCCATTCCGACTTGCCGAGAACGGGATCAGCCGGGAAGTGTTGCCCCCGATGCAGATGTTCCTCACGTCCGGCTTCGTTGATGTAGACTCCGTCTACTTCCACCTTTTCATGCGAAAGGGGCAGCATATCCTGTTCTTTGCGTTCCATGAAACGGCGCCTCCTTTGGATACCAGTAATTTAACTATATGGGTTGTCCGTGATAATATCCCCCGAATAGTTCAGTGTTATGCTGGATATATTAATTCCGTATAGAATGGCGGCAATCATAACATATGATTCGGAATTAAACTTTTTGGGCATGAAAACCGTTATATTTATTAGAGGAAATCGTCAAGTCGTAAGATACTTCCGAATATGCTACAATAAGATTATGATTCATTCCGAATCATATCGGGTATTTATAGTGTCAGGTACTTGCTTTCTAGCGAGGTTCCCGACCTAAAGCTTGCTTTAAGCCGCGCACACAACTTCATGGATGGCATTTAAGACTTATTCGGCATTCTCTAAACGGAGCATTCACTTTCAACGTTTTGGGAGGGAATTACAATGGCAACGAAAGGTCACAATGAGGTCAAAGAAAGTTTGAGGGAAATGACTCGGATTTTCCGTCCTAAGGATCCAAAAAAATTCGTGAAGGAGTACGTGAGAAAATACCGGATTACGGGTGGATATGAGGAAGAATTGACTTCTGTGGTTGAGCATGAGCTTGTCAAGATGGATTCTTCCGTGTCCTGAAACAACACACAACTCTGATTATACTGTTCCGATAATGAATAGAACCGTCTCTCGGGCGTTAAGCTCCGGCAGGCGGTTTTTTTTGCGTTCCTGCTGCATATATATGGGAGTACACCTATAGCGGGAAGGATGAATGCATGTGGACCCTATACTGAAAACCAAAGAAGAGATTGGCTACATGCGGGAAGCAGGACGAATTTTGTGGAGTTGTCACCAGCATATTGAGCAGTGGATGGTCCCTGGTATGACGACAGCAGAGATCAATGAGCGGGTGGAAGAGTTTCTCGCAGAACATGGGGCCACACCGGAGCAGAAAGGGTACAAAGGATATCCTTACGCCACTTGTGCCTCCGTCAACGAAGTGGTCTGCCACGGATTTCCGGGTGATGAGGTGCTGGCAAGCGGAGATGTGGTGACCATCGATATGGTGGTAAACAAAGACGGCTGGCTTGCTGACTCGGCCTGGACATATGGTATTGATGAACCAAGCAGATCCGTTCGCAAGCTGATGAGGCGTACAGAGAAGGCGCTTGAGCGGGCCATTGCTCAGGCAGTTCCAGGCAACACGCTCGGAGATATTGGAAGTGCCATTGAACGAACGGCCAGACTATATCGGTACGGCATTGTGAAGCCGCTCATCGGTCATGGGATTGGTCAGTATATTCATGAACCGCCGAATGTACTGCCTTATGGCAAACGCAGAACAGGCATGATGCTGACCGAGGGCATGGTTATTACTATTGAACCGATCTTTACAAAAGGCAGTTCAGGAGCCGTTGTATGGGATGAGGATGGATGGACGGTGAGGACGGTGGATGGTAGCTGGGGAGTTCAGTATGAGCATACGGTTGCCATAACCGGAAACGGCCCTTTGATTCTGACCAACGGTACGTAAGATGAAGTGCGCGAAGCAGATAAGCTGATCGAGCTACAATTCGAGAGTTAGGATTCAAAATTTTTCAGAATTCTTCAAATGCTCCATGCTGTTTGAGTTTGAATAAAGCAGTATGGAGCGGTATGTATGCCTTCCAGGTGAATATGGAAGATGTTATCCATAAAATTGAATCTTTCTTTTGCATAATCCCGCATGTTTTCAATGTGAGAAAAATCGCCAATAAATCAAGTTTTATCACCGAAATTTGGCAAAAATTTTCAAATGTAGAGAGTAATATTTTTAACTGAAATCGTTTACAAATCAAGTTACAGAGCGGTTTTTTACATAAAGTGAACAATTTGTGAACATGTGTCCAAAGATTGACAAAATCATACCCTCAACTTATATTTAATAAGTGATTGAAGCATATAGAATGAATTGGAAGAATGCGCAGACATGCCCTGAGCAGGAAATGACGGGAGTACTGGAAGCGTTATTTTTGTAAGCGTTCTGTATGATGAAGAGGATTATGCGTATCGTGCTGAAACGTACCTTTTGTTGCCTTTCTACCGAACGACAACGGTAATCTACGAAAACGTAAAAAAGTGGGGTAGATCAATGATGAAACAGTGGCAGGTTGCAAAGCGAATTCTCCCCTTGCTGGCGGTGTTCTCTTTGCTGCTATCCGCATGCGGGCGGGAAGACTTGTCGGTAATGAAACCTCAGGGTCCTGTGGCGCAAGGCCAATATGATCTGATGAAGCTGTCCATCGCGATTATGATCGTGGTGCTCATCATTGTATTCGCCATAGCGGCCTATGTCCTGATCCGGTTTCGCAGACGAGCCGGGCAGACTGAGATGCCCGAACAGGTTGAAGGGAATTTCAAGCTGGAAGTAATATGGACAGCCATTCCGTTATTGCTGGTTATTGTGCTGGCAGTACCGACGGTTCAAACGATTTTTGCCCAAGGCGAAGATTTGTCCAATGACAAAAACGCACTTAAGGTCCAAGTCACCTCGCATCAGTACTGGTGGGAATTCACTTATCCTCAATATGACGTAACCACCGCTCAAGATCTCATCATCCCGACCGGAACCAAAATCGCATTCGAATTGAAAACCGCTGACGTGCTTCACTCCTTCTGGGTGCCGTCACTTGCGGGCAAAATGGACACAAACCCGGATGGAACGCTTAACAAGTTTAGTTTCTCCGCGCCAAATGAAGGCGTTTACCGCGGTAAATGTGCCGAGTTATGTGGCAGATCGCATGCTTTCATGGAATTTAAGGTAAAAGCAGTGAGTCAGGAATCCTTTGACAGATGGGTGAATCAAATGAAAGCACCTGCAGTCCTTCCTGAAGATGCTCAATTGGCCGAAAAATTCAAAACAAACTGCCTTTCTTGCCACGCTGTTGGCGATCAAGGTGGACCTGTTGCACCTGACCTGACGGGAATCGGCGGCAAAGAATCTGTCGCAGGTATTCTGCTGAATTATCGTGAGGGACAGGAAGAAGGAAACCCGGTACTGGATAACATGAAAGAATGGCTCCATGACCCACAATCCGTGAAGCCGGGCAATACCATGCCGAATCCCAAAGATCTTGGGTTGACGGATGAAGAAATCGACGGAATTGCCGAATATCTGGCCAACTACAAATTGGACTATGAATAGAACAGCAAGGACGAAGAAGGGGGTACACAACCTTGGCTCATGCGCATAGCGTCAAGAGGTACAGGGGCTTGATGGATTGGATCACCACCGTCGATCACAAAAAAATCGCCATTCTCTATTTGGTTGCGGGTGGATTTTTCTTTGGAATCGGCGGCATTGAAGCCATTTTGATTCGGATTCAACTGATGAAGCCGATGAATGAATTTGTATCGGCACAGGTCTTTAACGAATTGATTACCATGCACGGAACTACAATGATTTTCCTTGGTGTCATGCCACTTATATTTGCCATTATGAATGCTGTCGTGCCTTTGCAGATCGGGGCACGGGATGTGGCTTTCCCGTTTCTTAACGCGCTGGGTTTCTGGACTTTCCTGTTTGGAGGATTGTTATTAAACCTGAGCTGGGTTATGGGCGGGGCACCGGATGCGGGCTGGACTTCGTATACGCCGCTTTCGGGCAGTGAATACAGCGGAACGCATGGTGTGGATTTTTACACCATCGGTCTCCAGATCGCGGGTCTGGGAACACTCATCGGGGGCATTAACTTTCTCGCAACGATTATTACCATGCGTGCTCCAGGCATGTCTTACATGCGGATGCCGATGTTTACATGGACGACATTTATTACATCTGCCATTATCCTTTTTGCTTTTCCTGCCATCACGGTAGGGCTTGTACTTTTAACGTTTGACCGTATTCTGGGAGCGAATTTCTTCGATGTCGCAGGTGGCGGTAACCCGGTACTCTGGCAGCACATCTTCTGGATCTTCGGGCACCCGGAAGTATACATTCTGATTTTGCCGGCATTTGGTATCATCTCGGAGGTTATTCCGACCTTCTCGCGTAAGCGGTTGTTCGGATACAGCTCCATGGTATTTGCCACCATTCTGATTGCCTTCCTGGGCTTCATGGTATGGGCGCATCACATGTTTACAACAGGTCTGGGTAATGTAGCCAACGCGCTTTTCTCCATCTCCACGATGTTGATTGCCGTACCGACCGGGATCAAAATCTTTAACTGGCTCTTTACGATGTGGGGTGGACAGATCCGCTTTACGGCGGCAAATCTGTTTGCGGTTGGATTCGTTCCAACCTTCGTTATGGGCGGTGTTACAGGCGTCATGCTGGCATCTGCTCCGGCGGATTTCCAGTTCCATGATACGTACTTTGTTGTGGCCCACTTTCACTACGTTATTGTAGGGGGATTGGTGCTCGGATTGTTCTCGGGACTGCATTACTGGTGGCCGAAGATGTTCGGACGTATTCTGAGCGAAACACTGGGCAAATGGACATTCTGGACATTTATGATCGGTTTCCAATTAACGTTCTTTGTACAGCATTTCCTCGGTCTGATGGGGATGCAGCGCCGGATCGTTACATACTTGCCGAATCAGGACTTTGACCTGCTCAATCTGGTCAGCTCTGTCGGTGCGTTTCTGATGGGTGTTGGGGTTATTATGTTCCTTGTGAACATCGTGATCACAACGAGAAAACCGGCTGGTGCGCCGAACGATCCGTGGGAAGACGGCCGTACACTGGAATGGTCCATTCCTTCCCCGCCACCGGAATATAACTTTAAGCAGACTCCACTGGTACGCGGAATCGATGCGTATTGGAAGGAAAAGATGGCAGGACATACAGAGATGACACCGGCAGAACCTGTAGGTTCGATTCATATGCCTTCAGCAACGCCGTTGCCGTTTGTAATGTCAGTAGGTATCTTTATCGCAGGACTTGGCTTGATGTTCAGCAAGGATGATTTCGATAATGCATTTATGAACGGATTATTCAACAATTATATTGTAGTTATTATTGGTCTCGTAATCACATTTGGCGCAATGGCACTTCGTTCACTTTATGATGATCATGGCTGGCATATTGAACCGGAGGATCAGGATGAGAAGGGGGCTAGAACATGACAACCTCACATGCCGAACCGGTGAACGACAAATTGCCGCATGAACCGGAGAAGGCAACACTGGAAGGACGTAACAAGCTTATCGCCTTCTGGTTGTTCCTTGGCGGCGAGACGGTACTGTTCGGTACACTCTTTGCTACCTTCCTGGCTCTTCGTGGTCAAACCAATGATGGACCTACGGCGAATGAATTGTTCCACCTGCCACTCGTGGCCGCTGCAACGTTCATACTCCTGGTCAGTAGTTTGACGAGTGTATTTGCAATTCAGGCCATGCATAAGGGAAAGCGAGATGCACTAGCGTTGTGGCTGGGCATCACGGTAGTACTGGGTATGGGATTTCTCGCACTGGAAATATACGAGTTCTATGAGTATGTGAAACATAAAGAGTTCGGCATGACCACCAGTGCATTCAGTTCAGCATTCTATACACTGGTCGGGTTCCACGGAGCCCACGTTGCTTTCGGTATTGTGTGGATCGGAATCATTATCGGGCAGCTGTTCAAAAAAGGATTGACGGTCGTAACTGCACCTAAAGTATACGTCTCCGCAATGTACTGGCACTTTATTGACGTGGTCTGGGTGTTCATCTTTACGGTCGTGTACCTGCTCGGAAAGGTGGGGTAACACATGTCGGCACAGGATAAGACAGATGAACAGCCTGTGAAACACCGTCACCGGACGGAAGGGCCACAGAAACATGTCGTGGTGTTTATCTTCTCCATTATTCTTACGCTGATTGCGTTTGCGGCTGCTTCTGCCGGAGGGGTCAACACAACCTTTACGATTATTATTTTGCTCGTTATGGCTATTCTTCAGGTATTCGTTCAATTGGGTTACTGGATGCACATGAAGGATAAAGGGCATCTGATGCCGATCCTGTTCATGGCCTTTGGATTTTTCGTAGCCTTTACGTGCATTATTATGGCACTGTATTGGGTCTGGTGGTAAAAGAGATGGCGGCGGCGCATTGCCGCCGTCTTTTCCCCTTTTTGGCGAAGGGATCTTCTCAAAGGAATGCTTGAAAAATTAAATTAGGTCACGGGGAGGTTTCCCGTATGCTCGGGTTGCAATACTTTAGCTTCAACGACTTATGGAGTCCGCTCATATTGGCTTTATTTCTGATCATTGCTGCAGCCTATTTGGTGCTTGTCGGACCGTTAAGCGAGCAAATAAAGGATGCAGAGCCAGCGACTGCTGCACAGAAAATCATGTTTATTACAGGGCTGTTCGTTCTGTATCTGGCTCAAGCAGGGCCCTTTAATTTGCTCGGTCACGTGATGTTTAGCTTCCACATGGTAAGCATGGCGTTCTCCTATCTGGTAGCCCCGCCGCTGATGATGAAAGGATTGCCGATCTGGGTATGGCGCAGAATCGTACGCTGGTTGCCTACACGCCAGCTATCGTTCCTGGCTCATCCGATCGTTGCGGCAGTGCTCTTTAACGGACTGTTCTCGCTGTATCACCTGCCGATAGTACATGATTACGTGATGTTGAATTTTACCGTTCACCGGTTGTATTATATTGCACTGTTCATCACCTCCATGCTCATGTGGTGGACATTGCTGAATCCATTGCCAGAAGGCAGACAAGCATCGGGGTTATCCAAGATCGGTTTTATTTTCTTAAATATGGTACTGCTTACGCCTGCGTGTGGCTTGATTATCTTTGCGTCCGAGCCGTTGTATCAGACGTACAGCAACCCGGCAGTATGGGCTGAAGCGATGCGGTATTGTGTGTCTGGAGATTCTACAGCGTTGCTTCGCTCATTTGGTGGACCGTCCTTCTTCAACTTTTTGTCTTCCGCGAAGGAAGATCAGCAGGTCGGTGGCATTGTGATGAAGTTTATTCAGGAGGGGATCTTTGCCTCCATGCTGGCCTATGTGTTTTTCCAATGGTATCGGAAAGAGAAACAGGAAGATGACGATGACTCGTATCCCGCAGGGGGTACAGGAGGGCCGATTAATCCGGCTGCCAAATAATGAAGTGAATGTTCTAACAAGAGGGGGAACACACGATGGATATGTATTTTTTGCTACCCACGATCAGCACTTCTTTCATTGTGATTAGTGCAGTACTGGTGGGGATCGGGTGGGCACTGATTATTCGGGGCAAACGTGAGGCACACCAGTCCACCATGGTCGCAGGAGCGATTGCGGCTCTGATCTTCTTTGTGATCTATATGTCGCGCACGGTGTTCGTGGGTAATACGGCTTGGGGCGGGGACCCGGATTTGGAGATCTTTTACCGGATATTTCTGATCTTTCATATTATTCTGGCTACCGTGGCAGCGATATTTGGCATCTCCACACTAGTGCTGGGATTCAAAAAGAAGTTCGGAACGCATCGCCGCTGGGGCAAGTTCACATCCATGATCTGGTTCGGTTCAGCACTGACAGGTGTTATCGTGTATGTCCTGTTGTATCTGTTATATCCTGGTGGTCATACACGTCCGGTATGGGAAGCTATCCTGGGCGTATAAAAGTAGAGGTATAACATTCGGTTACTTGGGCGTGCGTCACTATGACCTTCTGAAAATATGAAAATGGACGAATCTAGCAGATGATTCGTCCACGCTTCCTCTCTCATACATTCATAGAATGAGTTCGAGAGGGGGAAACAAAATGAAAAAAACAGTCAACGTCAGTCAAACGTATCCACGTCTTACCGTGTATTCAGAAGAGAACTACAGAGGGAGAAGCCGCATCTATCGTGGCAACACAGGTCTTCGTAACCTGGACAATATTTTGGACGGGGTAGAGAGCCTGCGCTTTTTCTCAACAAGTTCCAATGCAACACTGGTTGTGTTTACGCGGCCTAACTTTCAGGGTGGATTCCGTGTCTTCCGAGGCAACACCAACTTGAGAGATTTGGATGATCTGATCCGTGGCAATGACGTGGAATCCCTGATCTCTACGAATCAGCGGTTGACTCTGGCTGAGATTCGTGCGATCCGCGCCAACCGCAGTCTGCCTAGTGGTTATAACCTCGTTTAATCGCAAGGCCTCTTCTTCTAACAGGTGCTAGAGAACGGCAAAGGGCTGTACCCGAATTGTGTTTACACAATAATGGGTACAGCCCTTCTTTTGTAATTAGGGAATAGGGTTTAATCCCCGCCACCTCCACTGTCTCCGCCACCACTATCCCCACTGCTGTCATTGTCGCTGTTGTGATGAGAATGTGTGCCTGATGAAGAATCCGAATCATGGTATTTGTGATCTGGTGTGTGTCTGGAATGTCGATCATAGGAGTCATCTCCTGTAATGACCGGATATCCCGAAGCAGAGTCCGTATAACCGTTGTTACGGCGGATGCGGTGTCTGCCTTTTTTGGCAGAATGACGATGAGGTTCATCCCGGAGGATCAACCGGATGACGACGATAAGGAAAAGGAGGACAAACCCGATCTCGATCAGCCAATCCATAGCTGTAATCTTCCTTTCTTTGATTCGTTACTATAATCATTTTAACGTAAATTCGAACTATGTCCCATCCCGTCTTCCTGATTCAGGAAAATTAGGGGTTGACGGGATGAGAAATCGGTCTGTATACTGTGTATATTGATATATACAGTAAACGCAGTGAACACCATAAGCAAGATGAGTGGATGACAGGTGAAAGGCAGGCGTGCATATGAACGAATGGAAGCAGGCGTGGTGGTTGACCCGCAGCCAGATGCATAAGGATAAGCTCCAATGGCTATGGTCTGCATTATTCATGATATACACTGGCGGCATGAGCGGTGTGATGTTTTTAGGACAACAACAGACAGATATTATTAATCCAGTAGTGGATGCCTTCTTTTTGATCATGTTGCCATTTCAAGGGTTCATGTTCTGCAGGCGCTCCTTCCGTTACATACAGGAGGATTCCTATACGCAGATGCTGGCCTACTATCGCAGAATTCCCATCCCGGAACAAGCGGTGATGTGGTCCAGGTTACAGCAGTCTCTGATGGCGTTTGCTTACAATGGTATCTTTTTCTACGGATCGTTATATGTAGTTAACCTGCATGCCGAAGGATTCAGGTGGGATCAATATCTGGCCTTTAGCCTTACCTGTACGGGTTATGGACTTGTGGTAACAGGATTGTATATTTACGGAGAGTTTCTAAACAGTGGCAAGAAATACTTGGTTCTTAGTATGCTTTTTATACCAATCGCGATTGGCATATCCTTACTGATTCGAATGTCGGGTAGTTACGGATTGCGGATTGTAATGGATGCAAGTAAATCATGGGGGCTGCTTTCCCCGATCATGTGGATTGCGCTGGTAGCTGGTGTAGCGGGATTATGGCTATTTAGTCGCTTGACGCTGAAGAAGCTGGTTCTTCGGGATTTGAATTAAAATGAGAGTTGAGCTTATGTACGAATACAGGATGAAACCGGCACGGTCAGGTAACAGACTGGAGTGTACCGGAGGGCGAGGTGCAGGATGTGAAAATACCCATTCAAATTAATGAAAATAGCGCTGAACCTTTATACCACCAAATTGAAAATCAGTTAAGATCGTTAATTATTACGGGTCAGTTAGGGGAGGGAACACATTTGCCGTCCATTCGTGAGTTCGCCGGAGCGCTGAATTGCAGTGTTATTACGGTTAGACGGGTCTATCAGGATCTGGAGAATGAAGGCCTGCTTCGTACGAAGCAGGGGACAGGTACATTTGTGGCCCAGGTAGAAGCCGGCGACAGAGAAAATTATAGATTGAAGGCCGCTCAGGAAGCGATGCAGGCAGCGGTGCAGTCCGGAAAATCGGTAGGGTGTACGGAAGAAGAGATGGAGAACCTGTTCCGGGAAGTCCTGAAGACTATTTACGCGAAGTAAGGGAGTGATGCATACATGGAACCCATAGCAATCCAGTTGAACGGTGTATCCAAAATGCGAAAACGCAGAGTTATTGGCCCGATTGATCTTTCCATCCCGGAAGGGTATGTAGTCGCTATTCTCGGTCATAACGGTTCAGGTAAAAGTACACTTCTTAACATGCTGCAACAAGTAGTGCTACCAGATGCCGGACAGATTATATGGTTTGGGAAGGAACATGAGGGGCCGCTCCCCGTTGAACTGAGACAACAGATCGGTTTTGTGGCAGATAACGCTGGTTTGGAGGAGAACCGGATAACAGCACAGGAAGCGGCCCATTTTCGGTCCTACTGGTACCCGCGTTGGGATATGAAATTGTTCGACCAACTGATTCACGATATGGAAGTACCTGTTGATGTGAAGCTGAACAAGATGTCCAAGGGAGAACGGCGAAAGTTTGAGATTGCAGCTGCAATCGCAGCTCGCCCAAGATTATTACTTTTGGATGAGCCTTCATCGGGACTGGACCCCTTTGCCTGGAAAGTGATGGTTGAGCAGTTCCGTACCTTCATGGCTGGGGGAGACACCACGATTCTGATTGCCACACATATTGCGGATGAAGTCAAGAGGCTTGCGGATTACATCGTATTGATGCACCGAGGTCAGTCGCTGGGGATGGCCGAGAAAGATATGGTGCTCGATCAATGGAAAGAAGTCTGGTATGAAGGAGATTTAAGGCCAGAGAGTATCCCAGGTGTTGTGGAATCTTCTTTGGAAGAGAGAGGTCTGGTCCGGGTAATTACAACCCGGGTCAGCGAAGCGCAGGAAAGGCTGGAGCTGTCCAATAACCGAGTATTGAAAATTCGTAACTTGGAATTGGATGAAGTGCTGGCATTCTGGATTGCCGGGTATGCACCCGTACAGTGGAAATAACCGAAGGGAGACGATAAATGATGAACCGATTGGAATTGAAGCAAGTCGTCAAGCAATATGCAGACAAAACAGCCGTTAATGGAGTTACGCTCAATGTAAAAGAAGGTGAGATTTACGGACTGCTCGGAGCCAATGGTGCAGGTAAAACAACAACAATGCGTATGGTGCTCGGATTGATTCACCCTGACGGAGGCAATATCCTGTACAACGGCAAGCCATACAACACGGAGTTACAACAGATTATGGGTTATCTTCCGGAAGAGCGCGGACTGTACCCGAAGGTGAAAGTCAGCGAACAGATTAACTACCTGGCACGGCTTCGTGGCATGAATGGCAAGGATGCAGACCAGAGCCTCAAGTACTGGCTGAACCGGTTTGAGGTACCTGAGTATTACGATAAGAAGATTGAGGAGCTATCCAAAGGTAATCAGCAGAAAATGGGCTTCATCGCAGCCGTAGTGCATAGACCGCAGATTCTCATTCTGGATGAAGCGTTCAGTGGACTGGATCCTGTGAACGTGGAATTACTCAAATCCACCGTCAAGGAGTTGCGTGACGAAGGCACGGCTATTCTGTTTTCAACACACCGCATGGAGCACGTTGAAGAGTTGTGTCGTCAGATTACTATTCTGCATCGTTCCAACACTGTGGTACAAGGAGAGATCAAGGAGATCAAGAGTCGGTATCCGCGTGAACAGGTGTTCCTGGGTACGACTGGAAATGTGGAAGGGCTCGAACAATTGTCTGGAGTGAAGAAAGTTGAGCGGAATGAGCGTGGGTACCTGATACATATTAGTCAGGTGGAAGCGGCACAAGAGATTCTGAGAACAGCTATGACCCAGACGACAGTGGAACACTTTGAACTCAAGGAACCAACGCTTAACCAAATCTTTATTCGTGAGGTAGGTGAGTCGAATGAATAAAATGGGAACGATTACGGGTTTTACATTTAAAAACAAAGTTAAAACGAAATCATTCATGGTGACGACCATTGTACTTGCACTTTTAATTTCAATCGGACTCAATGTTCCGTATTTCATTACCTTATTCAATGGGGGTTCCATTGGCGGAGCTTCAAGCAGTAATCCTGTAAATATTGGTCTTCTGAGTACAGGGCAGCCTGAAGTTTCTGAGAAACTGGAGAGCTTCTCTGCGGCTCAAGGAGATCAGGCTTATCGCTTTATCACCAGTGGTGACAAAGATGAGGCTGCTCTTGCGGCAGATGTGGAAGCAGGGCTTACCGATGGCTATCTGAAGTTTGAAGCCGTTGCCGGGCAAGAGTTCCCGCAGCCGATTCTCTATTCAGCAGAAGACGTATCACCTCAGATCATCGCATCTATTGAAGCTGCGTTGCAGAGTGTGAAGCTGGATGTGGTTGTGAAGGATGTACTCACAGCGGAGCAGAAGGAACTGATTACAACACCTGTGAAGCTCACTGAGCAAAGTTTGAGTACAGATGAGAGCGGAGCAGGTACTGAGTCTGAAGGTGCAATGAGCCCGATTAACTATATTGTGGTGTACTTGCTGATTATCCTGCTGTTCACCTCGACTATGATGACAGGCAACATGATTGCCTCCGAGATCACAGCTGAGAAGAGCTCACGTATTATGGAGATTCTGATTACGAGTGTATCACCGCTCAGTCAGATGTTTGGTAAAATCATCGGTATTTTCATGGTGGGGATGCTGCAAATTGGGATCTTCGGAGCAGTGGTTGCCGGAAATATCTTGCTGCCGCATAACCGTGCAGTGTTAGGTGATTTCAATATGAATGTAAGTGATGTGAATATTGCGGTTATTGTGTACGGACTCATCTTCTACATTCTGGGGTACTTCCTGTATGCCGTGTTGTTCGCTGCTATCGGTTCAATGGTAAGCCGTACTGAAGAACTCGGTCAGGCTGTGCTGCCGATTACGATGTTGTCGCTCGTTTCCTTCTATATTGCGATCTTCAGTATTTCTACACCAAACATTCTCTTGTTGAAAATCGCAAGCTTCATTCCATTCACGTCGCCGACCGCGATTCTGGTACGAATCGGCGCAGGAGTTGCGCCGACTTGGGAGATTCTAACGTCCTTAGCGATTCTCATCGTATCCATTATCATCTTCGGATGGCTTGCAGCCAAAATCTATCGCACGGGCGTGCTGATGTACGGTAAACGCCCAACCTTTAAAGAGTTATTTAAGGCCATGAAGGCATATAAGATCTAAGATAAATGGTGTTTTCCCACCACTGCTACTTTCCATTGTATTTAGTAGTTCAGCCTTTTCAGAGCAGGGCTACTACCAAAGCATCTCTAAATTAGCCCTAGCTATTTTCTTCGTCGCATATGGAGTGAAGCTAAGGGGGAATCGGAAGATTGCTATAGCGTTCTTTTTCCTGGCACTGATCAGTATCTATTTATCATGGAATAGCTTAGGCTTTGCGAATATCTTGCATTGAACCTAAATGACGTTTTTCGTTTTTATTGTTTCTTGTCTAATGAGAGTAATGAAGGGATAAAGTGCTACTCCATTTTTGGAGTGGCACCAATTCCCATCTTCATCCGTAGTAACTAAGGATGTTCATTCTATTAAAATGATTCGCAACGATATTCACCAAAGGAGATTACATAATATGAAGAATTGGAAACGCATGCTCTTATCTCTTACAATCTCGGTAGGTTTGCTCGCATCTGCAGTACCAGCTATGGCTGCTCCACAAGAAACATCCGTCAAGGTTAATGATCAAGCTGTGAAATATGCTACAGGAGCGCCGATCCTGGAGAAAGGCACAACATTGGTTCCACTACGGACTACACTGGATGCTATGGATGTGAAGCTAACAACTGCGACAGATGATACGATCATAGCTGTGGTAGATGGCAAAACGATTACACTCAAAAGCAAGCTTACACGAATCAACGGTGTAACGTATGCTCCAATCCGCATCGTCGGTGATGCAGCGGGTTATGAAGTTCGCTGGGATGCCACAACGCGTACGGTGTTGTTGGTATCCAAATGTGGAGCAATTGAAGCTGCTCAAACCGGTGGACGCGGCTTCATGTGGGAAGTTGAAAGTAATGGCAACACGGTCTATCTGGTAGGCTCAATGCATATTGCCGATGAAAGCTTCTACCCACTGCGTCCGGAATTTGAAGAAGCTTTTGCCGAAGCTGATTATCTCGGCGTAGAGATTGATATTAGCAAAGCCGCTGATGAAGAGCAGCAAAAGCTCGTTCTAAGTCTGGGTTCGTATCAGGATGGAACAACACTGAAAGACCACATTTCCAGTGAAACGTATACTAAACTGGGCGATGTTTTGAAGAAAAATGGTCTGGAGCCTAATGCTTTGGATGCATTCAAGCCTTGGGTGGTAGAGAGTACACTTGCAAGTTTGAAGTCGGCAACGGCAGGATACGAAGCGTCAGCAGGAGTGGATCTGTATTTTATCCAGAAAGCGATCGAGCGCAAACTCCCCGTTATTGAGCTCGAGACGTATCAATCTCAACTTGGCATGTTTAATGACTTCTCTAAAGAGTTACAAGAGGAAACACTAAAAGCGACAATAGAAAACTTCGATGTGCTAGATAGCAGTGTGAATGAAATGGCTGAGATGTGGAAAACGGGTAATGACGAGCAACTGCTTGAACTGACAAACAGCTTCTCCACTAACGAGGAATACAACAAAGCAATGCTGGTTGATCGTAATATCGGTATGGCGGATAAAATCGATGGCTACCTGAAAAACGGCAAAGGCGAGGAATATTTCATTGTTGTTGGCGCGGCACACTACCTGGGCGATCACGGCATCGTGAAACTGCTTGAGGATAAAGGATACAAAGTAGAACGTAAGTAAATATAGATTAGTTTATAAGGTAACCCTTTCGTCTCGAATATGAGAGTTGAGAGGGTTTTCTTCTATATATAGAAGAAAGACAGATTAAGTAGAGATGATTAAGCTAAAGGAAACTACAATTAAAACTAAGATTTCATCCTAGATTCAAGGTCTTTGATAAAGTTAAAATGATGATTTAATATTTTTAATAATTAACTCTTTACAAGTGCTTGTTCTGTGTGGTATATTCTAATTCCGGCCAAGAAAACACGGTTTACACGGTGCGGCAAGCGAATGAAATAAGCTTCGAAAGAAACTTAAAAAAAAGAGCTTGCAAAGTTGGTTCGGACATGGTAATATATAAGAGTTGCTGAAGAGAACAACATTCGGTAACAAAACAAGTTTGATCTTTGAAAACTGAACAACGAGTG
>ENA-ORXC01001048-ORXC01001048.1-marine-metagenome-genome-assembly--contig:-NODE-1048-length-17277-cov-3.196977_pt1 | contig 17277 bp, 16 predicted proteins | sample MGYA00237865_ERZ511478 | MGnify/ENA metagenome assembly ERZ511478 | reverse complement strand
ACCTTTTACTGTTTCTGGTAAAGCCAGGCCAAGTGGATTCGCATCAGCGCCGCGAAGTCCGCGGATTTCAGCCTTCCACGCCCCAGGTGCCGGAGAAGTCACCGATACCGTGCGGTCATAGTAAAGCGGGAACAGCAGGCTGACGCCTGAGCTATATTCTGTGCCATCCGGAGCAATCAGCACAAGGTTGATCGGATTGCCTGTTTGTTCCATAAGACCCGCCCCATCTACTTTTGCCACAAGGCTGGACATCCCTTCTTCGACTGTGAATGCGTACTGATTATCAGAAATAAGTGTCAGCGGATTGTAATCAACTGAAAATTCCTTGCGTTCTGTTGATGATTTAACATTGCTGTAAAATGTTTGGGTTGAGTTCAGGGTTGCGCCATATGATGTATCATTGAATGCCTGATCTATCGCTGCATAGGCATTCACATAGCCTGCGCCAACCTCCCAGGTTTCATAGCCTGGCATATTCGTAGCTGTCTGTTCAAGAATCGATTTGACTTCAGCTGGCGACAACAACGGGTTCGCCTCAAGCATCAGCGCAACGATTCCCGCCACATGGGGCGTCGCCATCGATGTTCCGCTCATTGTTGTGTAATAAGGAAGATACGCTGTTTCGATTGTTTCGATATCCTGGTCGATCGCCAGGCTGGCAACCGGCCCAATTACCCGAGTTGAAACGATATCCACTCCTGGAGCCGTGATGGTCGGCTCATCCTTCCAGCTCCATTCCTTGCCATCCATTGTAAAAGTACCGCCGACACCTTTTGTTCCTCTTGAAGAGAAATCTGCTAACTTACCATCCTTGACTCCCGCAGCGACTGAAATGACCCAAGGAGCTTTTGCGTATGGGTTGTGCGTGTTCTCTCCAGGGCCTTCATTTCCTGCCGCAAAAAGAACCGTGATCCCGCGGTCATGCGCTTTTTTGCTGGCAATATTGATTGGGTCATTAGGGTCAAAGTCTCCCGATGAACCCCATGAATTCGTGATGACGCGGATATTGTATTGAGACTGATGGGTAATCGCGTAGTCAAAACCGCCAATGCCATCAAGAACGAATAATGCCGCTCCTGAACCGTAACCAATCAAATCTGCTCCAGGGGCAGCGCCTTCATACTTGCCGCCAGACATCGCGCCAGTTCCACCGACCGTGCCGGCAACATGTGTACCATGGCCTGAATTTGTATCAGTATTCAGCACGTTTTCCTGGTAAGTGACTGGCAGCAAGCCTGGTGCAAGTGCATTCAGATTGGTGGAACCCATGACATTCTGGACAAGGTTTTTGCCAAATTCGTGGTCCTTATGTGTTCCGTCAACACCACTGTCGTTCACGACGACTCCGATTCCTTTTCCTGAAACAGGCAGCCCGCCGTTTGCCTTGCGGAAGCTGTCATCTGTCCTCGCTTTATCGACGCCAGTGATTGCGGTCGCATCCGCGTTGAAGTAACTAAGCTTTCTGTTCATGTAGATCGATTGTACTTCCGGATTGGCCGCAAGCTTTTCAATTTGCGCTTTTGTCGCGATGACTCCGGCAATCGGCAGAGATTTCATGCTGATTCCCGTTTCAATGCCGAGCGTTTTTAACAATGATAATTGCGATCCAGTCGGTGCTCTGTCTCCTTTAAAAGTAACAATGACTTCCAGCGAGCTTACAGTGTCAAGCGCCTTGCTGACAAGCGGGTCGACAACAGCCAGGCTGCTCGCCTTCCCCTGTGGTGCAGCAAACACCGGAAAAATGAGCAACATAGCAAACAGCAGATACATAAAACGTTTCATCTAATTTCTCCTCTCATCCAGTTGAAAATTTTGAATATTCCTAACTCAATTATCATGAAAGCCCCGCTGGAAAACTATTCTTCAAAGGTAATAAAATCGATTTCCGGAATATCTATTCTGACATCGTACAAAAGTTATAGATGGAGTAGTGCTTTCTAGGTGGTGGTTTTTCCAAATAGGATGACGGCACGATTATCAGGATTTTTCGGGCAATTAACCTCATCACTGGAACCAACCATTGCAGCGGAGTAAAAATCTCCCTTGCCCAAGCAAGGGAGATCAACTCATTATCAATTATTCTTTTTAAAAGCTGCATCTACCGCTCCATATGCATTCACATAGCCTGCGCCGACTTCCCATGATTCGTAATCCGGCATGGATGTGGCCGTTTTTTCGAGGATCGACTTTACCTCGGAAGGCGATAGCAATGGATTCGCCTCAAGCATCAAGGCGATGATGCCTGCGACATGCGGAGCGGCCATCGATGTTCCGCTCATCGTCGTGTAATAAGGCAGATAGGCGGGCTCGATATATTCGACATCCGCAGTCGCCCCAAGCGCCACGAGCGGGCTGATGACCCTGGTTGATACGATATCCACTCCAGGCGACGTCACGGTCGGCTGGTCTGCCCAATTCCAGGTCTCGCCATCGACTGTTACCGTTCCGCCACGGCCATTTTCACCGCGTGATGAGAAATCAGCAAGCTTTCCAGACTTATCACCAGCTGCTACGGTAACGACCCATGGAGCCTTTTTATAATTACCGGAAATCGTTTTAGCGTCAGGTCCTGAGTTCCCTGCTGAGAAGACCGTTACAATTCCGCGGTCATACAGTTTTTTCGTTGCGATATTAATAGGATGATAGGGATCGAAGTCGGTTCCGGCGTCTCCCGTGTCTCCCCATGAATTCGTGATTACGCGGATGTTGTATTCCTGCTGGTGGGTCAGCGCATAATCAAAACCGCCAATTGTATCAAGCATCGCGACTGCCGCTCCTGACCCGTAGCCAATCAGGTTCGCGCCAGGTGCAACTCCCTCATATTTGCCCCCTGACATTTCGCCAGTTCCGCCAACAATACCGGCTACATGCGTTCCATGGCCGGAACTTGAATCAGTGTTCGGGACATTTTCAACATAAGAAACAGGCAATAAGGCACTAAGCGCGTTCAAATTAGTCGATCCCAACACATTTTGGACGAGATGGCTGCCAAACTTCAGATCACGATGCGTCCCGTCAACTCCGCTGTCATTGATGACGACGCCAATCCCTTTGCCAGTCACGGGCAAGCCGCCATTCAGCTTTCTCATTGCGTCATCTGTACGAACCTGGTCCACTCCGGTGATGTCCGTCGCTTCCGCATTTTCGTATTTGAGCTTCTTGTTCAAATAGATGGAAACTACCTGATCACTTTGGGACAGCTGATCAATCTGTGATTTTGTCGCGAGAATTCCTGCGATTGGCAGGCTGTTCAGCGTCAAACCCTTGGTGATGCCAAGCGTATTCAGAAGGTTCAACTGCTCCGGCAGGACCCCCTCTTCACTTTTAAAAGTAACAATTGCCTCGACCGGGGTGATGGTCGTCAAAAGCTTTTTCGTCAGCTCCGAGTCAACCACCGCGTTGACAGGCTCAACTGCCTTTGTAATGGTCCCGGGAACGAGCGAAGCAAACACCGTCGCGGCCATCAGGATAAAAGATAAAAATGCAGCTTTAAACTTCATTCAATTTTTCAGCTCCTTAACATTTTTCTTAATATTCCCACAATATTTACATTGAAACTATTCTGCATTGGAATTAAAAAATAATAACCTCCGTACTAATCTTGGTTACTACTAAAGTAGTATCCAAGTGATTCTTTCTTTTCTCATGAAAAAGAGCCCTCATTAAGAGGACTCTTCTTTTCTTATGCCCCGCCGGATGTCGGCGGGATTGGCACGAGCTGGTGCTGGACGGCGTGAATGACAACCTGGGAGCGGCTTTTGACGTTCAGCTTTTTGAAAATTTTGCTGACATGAATTTTGACGGTTTTGTCGCTGATGAACAGACGGTCGGCGATTTCTTTGTTGCTGAGCCCTTCGACCAGGCAGAGCAGCACTTCCTTTTCACGCTCTGTCAGGGTCGTGTCCTCCTGCTCTGTTTGTTTTTGCTGGTGGAAGGCGAGCAGCTTCCTCGTCATTGACGGATGGATCACCGATTCTCCGCGTGCGACGGTCCTGATGGCCTCGACGACCTGGTCGGAAGGCGCGTCTTTCAATAAATAGCCGTCCGCCCCTTCGCGAATCGCGGACATAAAGTATTCCTCATGGCTATGCATCGTCAGCACAAGGACTTTGATATGCGGGTATTTCTTCTTCAAAATGCCCGTGACTTCCACGCCATTTCTCATCGGCATGTTGATATCCATCAAAATCATATCCGGATTGCATTTTTCCACCTGCAAAAGAGCATCGTCGCCAGTAACCGCTTCGCCGACGACTTCGATATCTTCTTCAACCGATAGGATATTGCGGAGCCCGTCGCGGAGCACTGCATGGTCATCCACTAGCATGAGCCTGATCATTCGTATTTTCCCCCTCGATTCCCATTCTGGGAACGGTGATGCTGACTTCCGTTCCCGAGCCTTCCTTGCTGTCGATCTGCAGGGAAGCGTTGATTTTTTCAGCGGCATCGTTCATTTGCAGGATGCCGAAATGCGGCTGGTTCCTCGCCTTCAGCATCGCCTGGAACAACGAGAAACCTTTTCCTTCATCCTTGACTTTTAAAAGGATATGCTCCGTTTGATAGCTTAAAAGAACTTCTACCTTCAGTGCCTGCGAATGCTTGATGGCATTGTGGAGGCTTTCCTGGAAAGTGTCGAACAGAACCTTTTCGACCATCGGGCTAAGCTCCTGCTCCTGTCCCCTGATCTCAAATTCGATATCCTGCCGGTATTCCTTTTGAACGGCTTCGATCTTTCGTAAAATCGCTTCTGCCAGTGTAGCTTTTTGAGTTGGATATGGGCGCAGCGCATAGATCGATTCGCGAACCTCCTTGAGGCTTTCCCTGAGGCCGCTGACACTTTCATCCATAAGCTTCCTTGTTTCTTCAGGATTTTTAGCGAACTTCTTTCCCGCCGTTTCCAGCTTCATGACCGCCCCGGCAAGTGTCTGGGCCACTCCGTCATGAATATCGCGGGCAATCCGGTTCCGTTCCTCCAAGACAATCACCTTTTCTTTTTCGGTAAAAAGCATCCGTGTCTTGATGATGACGGCCAGCTGGTTGGCCAGTGTCGCAATTGATTGGACATCGTGGTCCTCGAAGCTTTTCGTCCGGCTTCGAGCAACAATGAACATTCCAATCGTCTCGTTTTCAATGACAAGCGGCGAGTAGACGAACGCCTTCACATCTTCTTCAAAGCAAGCAGACGCCACACCGCCATCTTTTTTGCGGTCATTATAGACCACAGGGCTGCGCATTCCATCAAATTCAGCAAACGCCTCTGTTGTCAGCTCACATTTCGATCGCGCCCTGCCATCTTTGAAGCTAAGCTCCCATTCGCCATCTTTTTTGATCCATAATAAACTGGCCTCTGCACCAATCAACTCGTTGAAGCTTCCTCTTAAAGCCGAAAGCCAGTTTTGCGAAGGAAGCATCTGGTTCAACTGTGAAGTGATCGAAAAAAGCAGCTTCAAACGATTCTTCTCTCTTTTCAGCCTGGCGATCGTCGCACTTAGCAGCGAGATCCCGACAAGAGGCGAGAAAAAGAAGAAGTACGCAAAGACATCGATCTCACCGCGGTTCTGGCTGCCGACGACATACAGGGTGATTCCGTAAATTAAAGAAATACCCGCACTATTCAGTTCCGTGAAACTCTTTTGCTTCCACATTTTAAAAGAATAATGCTGCGGCCTGATTAAAAGAACAAGGTCGACAATCACGTTGTTGACCAACACATAGATGGCCAGCAGCAAAATGTAACCCAGCATTCCCTGGATAATCGGTGTGGGTGCCAGCTGACTCAGCAAAGGTTCCAGCAGCCCAAGCAGTATGGCCGCAGCGTAAAAACTGAGCACCAGCTGGGCAGGGTTGAACAATACGGTCCGGAGCGGCCTTCTATGGATGAGGTTCACAATCAGGACGGCGCCGGCATAAGCAATCGCAATATACGAAAATCCATACAGCAAAAATAGCACGTAGACAACCGGGAATGTGATTGCCGTATGCCCTCGCCAAACCGGCATCGGATAGTACTCGCTAATAAGCAGGAATAAAAATAAAAGAGCCAAAACAACTGGTTCAGCAGGCGGTTCTAATTTTACAAAGGAAAAAAGGATGAGCACCCAGCCAATCAATGAGACACTGTTCATGAACAGCTTTGCTGACTTTTCCCTTCTTTGAGAAATTCTCTTTTCCAATCAGCCATCTCCCCATAAGTTTAGCATTTTCAGTTAATTAATTTTATACCGCATGCCCTTAAAAGACAAATAAAACCCACTCACTGGCCGAATGGGAGTGCCACTAGCCAATGAATGGGCCAAACTCACGAAGAGTTTTGTTGAAAACTATTATGGCAAAATATTTGCGAGCAGACTATTCATCAAACGGGGTATTTTTATAGTACGAAAGTGTTATAGTGATCTACTCCCCCTACATATCCCTGTTCTTCCTGACCATATCCTTATGCTTGAAAAAGTCGCTCAGCGCCTTATTGATCATTGCCACACTCAGGGCAGTCAATGCGAAAAACAGGATCGGTACATAGACAATCCATTCATATGCAAGCATAAATCGCTTGTTGAGACCAATCAATCCGGACCATTCATGTGTGACCGAGGACGGAGGACCCTCACCCGTGATCGTCCCTCCAAACAGAACTTGCAGGACGCCAAGATGGATAAGGAGCGCCAGTACCTGCAAGAACTGCTGGCCAAACATCAAAATCCATTCTTCGTACAGCTGCGGCAGGACATGCTTGAAGTAAATATGCCGCTTGCTCCCGCCAAGCGTAATCGCCGATTCTATAAATTCTTCCTTCCAGACCCTGCGCTTTTGCTCGATCAGCTGGACGGTCAACGCCGGCAGCGCAATCACGACCAGAATGATAAACTCATAGACCACCCTGACCCATAAAGGATGATGGAAGCCGTAGATTGTATACATGACAACTGTGACCAGCAGGAAGTAGGCAATCAGCGTCTGCGGGAAAAAGAATAATGGTTCCGAGACCGTTTTTACCAGATTGAAGATGCGATCCGGCAACCTGAATAGAAAATAACTCAACACAATTGATAAGAACATCCTTAAAAAAGCGACAACCAGCACGATGCCAATCGAATACTTTGCCCCTTCAATCACGGTGTGGAGCATATCATAGCCATACATATCCGAGCCAAACAGAAAAACATCAAACGGCGGGTATGGCGGCGCTTTTTCCAGGGTCCCATCTTCATTGTAGATGAACTGTACCTGTCTTATTTTCCCGTCATTCACAACGGTGTTCAAAATGCTCAGGGTCAGCAGGAGCGTCAGAAAAGATACTCCAAATAGGAATTTTTTCGTTTTCAGCAATCTGATCATATCGATACCCTTCTAAAATCTATTAGTCTGTAAATCAGGAAAAAAGGCGTAAAGAACAGGATGCAGCTAAACACAAACAGCTCGACGGAAACATACTTGATATTGAACAGCATCAAACCATTCAGATTAAATATGTATTCGACCATGAACAGCGTCGAGAGCATCATCCAGACAATCGTCTTGAAGTGCCCTTTCAAATCCTGGCTGATATTCCGGACCACGTGGACATTCAGCATGTAAAAATAGGACAGCCCTTTCGCTTTCGCTAATAAAATGTATTGTTTATCCAGCTCTTCAAAGATTTTAAGGACGATAATCTGCGTCAAAAAAAGAAAAGTCGGCAGGCTCAGGCTGATAAGCGGAAGCAGGACAGCCTGATGATCACTTCCGAGCGAGGTCGTCTGGACGAATTTCACACCGTATGTTTTAAAAATCCAAATCACTGTAGCCTGCAAAAGGAACATCCATAACACATCAGGGATGGAACGGATGATTTCTATGAAGCTGAGAATATAGTCTTTTTTCTTTTCAAAAAAGAGCACGATCAAATAGGATAGCAGGAACGCCAGCGCTGTGGCAGCGAACAGAGCCATGCCCAATGTCTTCATCGAATAGAAGAAGCGGCCCAGCACTGCCGGCAGCATCTCGTGCTGGCCATCGTAAGTCAAATTGCTTAATGTGAAAATTTTAACGGCCAGATCGCTAATACTGTTAAAATAGCCCTCCGTGTCAAAGGTCAAATCCCTTAGGAGGACGGGCAGGCTTCCAATGATAATAAACAGAAGCACGCCTGTTATGTACTGCAAAATAAATGCTATGAAACGCAAAGCACCTGACTTAACCATACTATTAACTCCTAAAATGAATTTACCACCTCATTATATGAAATTTTTAGGTTATATTACAGTAATTCCTAATATAAGGTTCAGGATTCATTCTTTTTCACAAGGTGATAGAAAATAACCAGCAAGCTTTGAACAGAAAGATAAATCGGGAAAGACCATTTCATTTCGTAGCCTTTATCATAATGCAGCATGCCAAGCTTGAGCCCAATCCATTCCATCAGTACTGAAATGGCCGACCATAATACGATATAAAGAACAGTCCTTATCCCGGAAATTTTCAATTTTACATAGAAGTAAACAAAAAAATAACTGTAGGGGCCATACGATACATAACTCAGAAAATCCATGAATTGAAAGGCGGAACTATCGTTCACATCATAAAAATCCCATGGTTTTACACTGATGGTGTGGTCGAAGAACAGGACGGTATTAATTCCAAAGAAGTAAAAGGCTATCGCCTCCAGCTTGCTGAAAATTTTCGGTACAAGCCAGACAGCAGCGTGCAGTCCAATAAGGCTGCCAATAATAAACCACTCATTTTCATTAAAAGCGTGCTCATATACCTTCATGTGTGTTACTCTCCTGGACTTTAATATACAAAATCATTTTCATGACCCCCAGGGCGGCTAACAGATAAAATGCATCGACAATGCCACTGAACCCCAGGTTCCAGTGGGTATATTTAAGGATCCCGAAAGAGATATTCAGCCAGTCAAGCCCGACCAAAATGAATGTAAATAATAAATAAAGAATGATTTTATTTTTTCCAGATGCCTGCCTTAAGTAAAAATTGATAAATATAACGACGGTAGCAGGCAGAAAAAGATTACGATAAAGTAAAAATGAAATGTAATCCCAATGCCCTCCAGACTTCTCCATCAAATGGAACTCCATTCGCACTATTGTCAGGTAATTGGTTGCAATAAAAGCCGTGACCATTTATAAAATAGAATTCTGCAGAAAGTTAAGTGGTTTTCGTATGTAAAATAAACTCTGAATGACCAGAATCGCAATTGTAAGATAAAGTGGAAGAGTCATAAAAACATCCTTAATTAAATTCAGTTTCTACCTGTTAGCTTTGTCCAATCGCAGTAATTCCTATCCATAAAAACTAAACAAAGCATACAGCTTGATGCTGTATGCTTAAGGTTTAATAGTTGTTTGCACAGGCGGACATGTTTTCTTTTGCCGTTTGCGGATGGCAGTGAGATTCTGGATCTGGCGCTTTTTCGAGTGCCATCCATTTCCCGCGTTTGAACTGAATAGCCAGCACAATGGCACGGAATGCAATGTCGGCGCCAATCGCGATCCAGACGCCCGCAAGGCCCCAGCCTAGCTTGATTCCAAGGAGATAGACTAGCACCGTCCGTACAGCCCACATCCCGAATCCTGTCAGATACATCGGGAACTTGGTGTTGTTCGCACCCTGGAATGCGCCAGTCAGCACCATCAATACGGCTAGGAATGGCTGGAAAACACCTGAAATTTTCAGTGCTGTACCGATATTGTCAATAACCTGTTGATCTTCAGTAAAAAAGCTGCCGGCCCAGTCGCCCAGGAAAAAGAGCAAGGCTCCGAGTACGGTCATTGAGCCAACTGTAAGATATGTCGATAGCCTGGCATAATGCTTTGCCTCATCCAGGTTCCCGGCTCCGATTTGCTGGCCAACAAGGATGGTGGCCGCTGTGGCGAAGCCGTAGCCAATCATGTAAGAAAACACTTCAATGTTGCCGGCAATCTGGTGGGCCGCAAATGCATTGGTTCCGAGGGCTACGACGAAACCAAAATAAACGATTTGCCCCGCGCGCATGACCAGCCTCTCACCCGCGGCAGGAGCTCCGAGGGTTGTCAGCTCCATCAAATGAGTCTTGTCAATGCTCCAGTAATCCTTGCGGAAGGTAAGCGTTTCTGTACGATTCACATAGTAAAATAATGCAATGCTGCCAATCAGGCGGGAGAATACCGTTGCCAATGCGGCTCCGACAATCCCCATTTCAGGGATGAACAAGAACCCGAAGATGAGAACGTAATCCAAAACAGCATTGATGATATTAATGACAATGCTGACCTTCATCGGTGATTTTGTATCGCCCGCCCCCCGCAGGATGGCGCTTAAAACAAACATAAAGCTCATTACAATGGACGGAATTCCGACAATCCTGAAGTATAGGGCTCCTGCTTCGAGGACTTCGGCTTCTATGCCCATAAGCTTCAGCAGCGGCTCTGCAAATATCAACGTTATAATTCCTGTTAAAATACCAAAAACCGCTGCAAGGACGATGGATTGCTGTGAAATATGACGGGCTTTTTCCGGCAGATTCGCACCAAGGAAGTTCGCAATCCTGACATTGGCCGCTACCCCGATTGCCATGAACAAGGCAAAATAAATAGCGAGGACTGCATTGGTTACCCCTACGGCTGAGACTTCGGCCAGCCCAATTTTAGAAACAAAGTAGGTGTCAACAAAACCGAGGACCGTCTGGAAAAAATTCTCGATAACTGCCGGGATTGCCAGCACAGTAATGATTTTCAGCCGCCCTTTGTTTGTTTGCGGCATGCTGATTTTCCCTTCAATAACATTATCCTTCAACACATATAACCTCCCTATTTAGAAACTAAAAGAAATGCACACTACGACAGTGTGCATTTGTTTTTAGCATAGCCTACTCCTGGACCTCTATTACAAAAGGAGCGGTATATAGTTTCCCTTTGTACTTGAATTGTCCCCAGATTTTGTACAACCCTTTGTGTGGGAAACTTGTCATATACTCAACAACGGCAATCCCCCGCCAGCCAACGAACGCGGCTGGAAGGATACGATTTTGGTCGAGCCAGGCGAAAAAGTGAGGGCAATCGCAACCTTCGACCATAAAGGTTTGTTCATGTACCACTGCCATATCCTTGAGCATGAAGATGCAGGGATGATGGGACAGTTCAATGTGGGATAAATGTTGAGCTCCGATTCACATTGATTGAAAATAACCGGAAAAATTCCGCTTAAATTTGAAACGACCCTTGTTTTCTTAAAAATAAGGGTCGTTTTTCCGGTTATTTAATCCAAATCGTTCGATTTTGTTATATTTATATTAGTTAGCCGGAATATCTCCGCTTATTTCAGCTTCATAAGCGTATTTATATACAATAGCCGGAAATTCTCCGCTTAAGAATTCATATACCTACATCAAAATTCAACAATGAATCATAACTGGCTTTTCAAATAAAAAAAGCATGGGCTCAGTTTGCCTATGCTAGTTGTTTTCAGGATAAAAAATCCCCTATTTTAACAGTTCAATTAACTCGGCTTTTCCGAACCGGTTGATGAATTTGTGCAGCCAACCGGGCAGCCGGTATAGGCTGGTTTCAGGGTAAAAGGAACAGGTTTGCCAGCAATCCTTTTGTTGAGTTCGATTGCGACCGGCATTCCTTCCTCCTCCGCTCCTTTGCAAAAATTGCAGGTCCGCAGGCTTTTCACGAAGCTTCCGACAGGATAACAGCTGAGTCCAGCCTGTTCAAACTCTGCTATGGCCTCATCTTTCCTGCTTTCCGGAATTTCAATATATAACTGCTGGAACGTAGTCAGCTCCAGTTCCTGATCTTCTTCCATATATTTTGCCAGGACGAGCAGCTGTTTTGAGTTCAGTTTGGAGCCAAATCCAATCCCGCCATTAACAGCAAGTTTCACTAAATTATCCATAGTCGTCATTAACCCGACCTCCCCTATTTATAACCATATCATAAATGGCAAAAATGAAGAATGTGTGCAGATTCTCTCACTTGGCATTGAAAGCATCTTTAGGTAAAATGATATCGAATTTCGTTATTGGATTTCGATATCAATGAAAGAAGGAATTTTTCATGGAGGATAAAGTCCTCAGGAAACTTTTTCTCGGATTCATCCAAATACATATTTTGCATCATGCGAAGGAAGAGCCGATTTTTGGGCTATGGATGCTGGAGGAGCTTAAGGAGCATGGCTACACCATTAGCGCGGGCACCCTATATCCAATCCTCCACAGTATGGAATCGGACGGTCTTCTGTTAAAAGAAGAAAGAAATGTTGAAGGGAAAATCCGGAAATACTACCGGACAACAGATAAAGGCAACAAAGTGCTTGGTGAAGCCCGGAAAAAGGCTTATGAATTGTTCAGGGAAATCAAGGATTGAGAAAGCTTGAAAGCAGTTTGGGTTAGCCGGATTCATGGGAGGGAAGCAGTTTGTTTGAGCTTAAGAATGTACAAGTAGATGGGATCGTTCATATCGATGAGTTGACCATTCCGTCCAATCAATTCACCTGCATCGTCGGACCAAGCGGCAGCGGAAAATCGACGCTCTTGAGATTATTGAACGGTCTATCGAGCCCAGACCATGGAGAAATCCTTTTTAAAAATAAATCCATCAGCACCATGGATCCCCTTCAACTCAGGAGAACCGTTGTCATGGTTTCGCAAGCGCCGGTCATTTTTGATGGAAGCATTGAAGACAACCTGCAGATTGGCCGTTCTTTTTCTGAAAAAGAGCCGGCCAGTGTTAAGAAAATGGAAGAAATGCTACAGTTATTTCTGCTTGATAAAAGATTGGACGAGGAAGCGGAACACCTTTCCGGAGGCGAGAAACAGCGGCTCTCCTGGGCACGGGCAATGCTGCTTGATCCTGAAGTGTTTTTGCTGGACGAGCCGACGTCTGCGCTGGATGAGGATACAGCCCGTACTGTGTTATCAAGATTTTATGAATATGCTAACAGAAATTTTAAAACAGTCATCATGATCACCCATTCGAAAGAACTTGCGGGCCTTGTCGCCGAGAATACAATTGACATGTCGCAATATTCAATCGACAGCGGGGTGAGCTGATGGACGTTGTAATGGATTTATCCTTTCTGCAGCTTGCAGCAGCATATATTTTCATCCTGATTTTGATCGTCATTGTCAGGGTCCGCGGGATTCCGCGAGAGAAAGAAATCCTGCTGGCGACCGTGCGCATGTCCCTCCAGCTAGTCCTGGTCGGGTATCTGCTCGTTTATCTTTTTGATAATCCGAATCCCTTTTATACGTTAGTGATCATTGCCATCATGCAGATTTTTGCGATTTATAATGTCTACAAACGGACGAAGTATCCGCTCGGCGGGGCGATGAAAAAGCATATTGCCTTTGCGATGGCAATCGGCATCCTGACGAGTCTGTTCTTTTTCATTCTCGTTGTCCTGGATGTTACTCCATGGTACGAGCCGCGTTATTTCATCCCGATTGCCGGGATGATCATCGGGAACTCGATGACAGGTGTTTCCCTCGGTGTAAACAACTTGGTATCAGGATTCGAGGCGAACAAAGCACAAATCGAGGGGGCTCTGATGCTTGGGGCAACTCCGAAGCAGGCGGCGAAAAAAGTGGTCAACCAGGCCTTTGACGCCGCAATGCTGCCAACGATTAACTCGATGGTCGGCATGGGGATCATTTTCCTGCCTGGAATGATGACAGGGCAAATCCTCTCCGGAACATCGCCAATCGTCGCGGTAGAATACCAGATCGCGATCATGCTCGGAATCGTCGGCAGCGTGTCACTGTCGGTGATTCTCTATTTGCAGCTGGCCTATAAATCGTTCTTCAATGAACGACTACAATTAGTGATGAAGGAGAAAAAGAAATGACAGAGAAAAAAAGAGTTACCTTCCAGTCGCTGCTGGAAATTCTGATGGTTTCCACCAGGCTCGGCCTGACATCATTCGGCGGGCCTGTCGCCCACCTCGGCTACTTCCATGAAGAGTATGTCCGCCGCAGGAAGTGGATGGATGAAAAAAGCTATGCTGATCTGGTGGCATTATGCCAGTTCCTTCCCGGTCCCGCAAGCAGCCAGGTTGGTATCGGCGTTGGGTTAATGCGCGGCGGATTGCTCGGTGGATTGTTCGCATTCCTCGGATTCACGCTGCCTTCGGTTTTGGCACTGATTATTTTTGCGATTATTTTACAGGGATTTGATATTGGCGACGCAGGCTGGATTCATGGCTTGAAAATTGTCGCTGTAGCAGTAGTGGCCCACGCGATCCTCGGAATGGCGCAGAAACTGACTCCCGACCTGCCGCGGAAGACGATTGCATTATTTGCGCTCTCGGCAACGCTGCTGTGGCAGACTGCGTTCACGCAAATCGGCGTCATTATTGTTGCAGGCATTTTAGGATACGTTCTATTCAAGTCCCATCATGCCGCAGAGGATGACAGGATGACTTTTTCACTTTCCAAGTCGGTGGGCTATATCAGTCTTGCTTTGTTTTTCGGCTTGCTGATCCTCCTGCCGATTTTACGAGAGGCGACTTCATTGAACTGGATCGCGATGTTCGACAGCTTTTACCGTTCCGGCTCGCTCGTGTTTGGCGGCGGCCATGTAGTCCTGCCATTGCTTGAACGTGAATTCGTTCCGACAGGCTGGCTGAGCGAGGAAGCCTTCCTTGCTGGTTATGGTGCGGCCCAGGCGGTTCCTGGTCCATTGTTCACATTCGCTGCCTATATCGGGGCGATGATTAACGGCTGGCAGGGCGGATTGCTTGCGACAGCGGCAATCTTTTTGCCGGCATTCCTGCTGATTCTTGGTACTCTTCCATTCTGGGACTCGTTAAGGAGAAACAGCAAAATCAGCCGCGCGCTAATGGGCGTTAATGCAGCCGTTGTCGGAATCCTGATCGCTGCGTTCTACCACCCAATCTGGACGAGTTCAATTCTTGAGCCAATTGATTTTGTATTCGCGGCCGTGCTGTTCAGCATGTTGGTATATTGGAAGCTTGCACCGTGGATTGTTGTTGTTACCGGAGCAGTTGGCGGATTGATTTTATCGATGATTTTCTAAAATAAACCGGGCTGATGTCCGGTTTATTGCTATTTAACTAAGGTTTCATTGATATAGTACTATTATCTCGCTTCTTTTTTTCGGTAAAGTTGGGGTTTTTTGCGTAAATAAGATTTTATCGACCACTTTTTTGAATATATCAGCGGATTTTCGAATATATCGACCACTTTTTCGAATATATCGGCGGATTTTTAATTATATCGACCACATTTCCGAATATATCGACCAAGTGAATCAAACACACATGCATAGAGTAAAAAAGAACCTTGACCACGGTCAAGGTTCTTCTAATTATTCAAATGTCCCTTTTACAATTTGACGCTTATTCTCCACCATGACCTTCCCCATCGCAATGACAGTGTCAATCTCAAGACTGTCATCAAGCAGGACTAAATCTGCATCCCGTCCAGCTTCAATCCTGCCTTTTTGCGATAGTTTCAGGACTGCCGCCGGGTTTGCGGTAATGACACGGATGGCCGCTTCGAGCGGGATGCCCTCACATAAAACAGCATCCTTGACCGCTTCGTATAAAGAGGAAACCTGCCCGATCTGCAAACCCATCAATTCACCATTTTCATCAAATTCAGGCAGGCTCGCCTGTCCGTCAGAGGTGAAGGTGATTTGTCCGATCTCAACTCCGGCTTCAAGCATGCGTTTCAGCGCAACACTGCACTTAACTTCGCCCTCCTCCAAAAACTTCGGAATCGAACTTGTTGTAAAATCAACCCAGCCGCCTTTCTTCGCATACTCAATGCCTGCTTCGAACAGATGCGGGTTCCGGTTGATATGGGTCGGATAAAACTGCCTGATTGGGATATCGGTATGCTTGACAACTTCCTCGATCAGCTTCAAATGGTCAAAGCTGTCACCGACATGGACATTGACGATGCCGCTCTTGCCAGAAAGCATCCCGCCAATCCGTGCGGCTGAAGCGATCTTTGCCAGTTCTTCAGTAGTTGGCTGCGAGGAGCGATGGTCGGCAATCGCGATTTCCCCAGCGCCGATGATTTTATCGATTAAAATGATGTCGTCCTCGATTTTCCCGGTCAGCGTTTTGACCGGGACCTGATAGGAGCCTGTTTGGACATAGGTGGTAACCCCTTCTTCCTCAAGCGCGCGGGCCTTAGAAATCAGGTCGGGCATCGTCCGGGTCGTCCCGTCGGTGCCGAGCACACCGACCAGCGTCGTGATACCGGCAGTTGTTGCCTGTGTCAGCTGGATTTCCGGTGTCCTCGTACGGAATCCGCCCTCGCCGCCCCCGCCAATCAGGTGGACATGGGCATCGATGAATCCCGGAACGATCTTCTTACCTGTCGCATCAATGACCTTCACGTATTTTTCAGGAAGCTCGATTTCCTCCTCTATAAACCCAATTTTCCGATCCACGATCAGTAAATCCTTTTTACCAAGATAATCCGGGGCAAAAACCTCTCCATTTTTTATCAGCGTGAGCATTTGAATTCCTCCATTTTTCGCACAATGTATCCTTATTATAAATTAAAAAGACAGAATCTCTTGACACTTTTTTATTATCATACTATAATTTCAAAAAACATTTTAATAAGTTGAAGCGTTGAAGAGAGTCTATTAAGCCGGTCTCCCTGTTAATAGAGAATCAGTGGTTGGTGGAAACTGATACAAAGGCCTGGTGAATTTCGTTCTTGGAGCTTTTCCTTTTTTAAAAAAGGAACGGTTGTGGCCGTTATCCAGTAACTTGAGCGGGAAGCAGTATGCTTCCAAATAGGGTGGTACCGCGTGTTCAGCCACGTCCCTATCCAGATTGATGGATGGAGGCGTGGCTTTTTATTTTGCCGTGACATCAATCATCCAGCTGAAATAGAGAGAAAAAGGGAGAAATCAACATGGAGAAAGAACAATGGTCATCGAAAATCGGGTTCGTCCTGGCCGCTGCCGGTTCGGCAATTGGCATCGGAGCGATCTGGAAGCTGCCATATGTAACGGGAGTGAGCGGCGGCGGGGCTTTTTTCCTGATGTTCATTCTATTTTCGTTATTCATCGGACTGCCCTTATTGCTGGCGGAGTTTGTCATCGGCCGCAGTACAGGGAAAGAAGCGATCCGTGCCTACTTGGAAATCGCGCCGAAAAGCAAATGGTATTTGATTGGGATACTTGGAGTCGTCACCAGCTTTGTGCTGCTTAGCTTTTACAGTGTTGTCGGCGGCTGGATCAGCCTTTATTTTGTAAAAGGACTGGCTGGCGGAGTGATCAAAGAAGGAGCCGATTATGGCGAGCTGTTCGGTCA
>ENA-ORXC01001047-ORXC01001047.1-marine-metagenome-genome-assembly--contig:-NODE-1047-length-17279-cov-75.162481_pt1 | contig 17279 bp, 18 predicted proteins | sample MGYA00237865_ERZ511478 | MGnify/ENA metagenome assembly ERZ511478 | reverse complement strand
AAGAGGGTATGCAAAAAACCTTCGAATATTTTAAAAACCTTACACAAGAGGAGCTCTATAAAAGTGAGCATAAGGACTTCTCAAAGCACATACGTAAATAAGTATGGCGCAACGCGTAGGTAGATATTCAGTTTATATAAGGCCAGCAATTTATTGTATTGACCTTGCAATTATAGTGTTGCTAGCTAAGCTATGTCTTGTAATGAATGAAAACTTCTTGCTGTTTTCTATCTACATCATTGCTACGTGGGTGTTTACCGCAACCAAGTCAGATTTTTATGAGGTATATCGATACACAAGACCCACGCGCATTGTCTCTCTTATTTTATTACAACTTGCCATATTTGCTTTATTAGTATTTGCTTTTTATGGTTTCTTTCAAGATGTAAACACATCACCGCGTAGTATTATTTTTTATGTCTTATATGTATTTCTTGGGGTGTCTATCGTAAAGTTTGGGGTGTTTTATTTACTTAAAACCTATAGAACTGTGCTAGGTGGTAACCATCGTAATGTGGTTATTCTAGGTTGGAATAATCAAGCAGAAGAGCTCAAAAACTTCTTTTTAGAAAACAAGGCCTACGGGTATATGGTTAAGAGCACTTTTGATATAAATAAACCTAAAGTCTCTCTAGATAGTATTTTTAGATATGTTTTAGAAAATAATATAGATGAGGTATACTGCTCTGTAGAGCAATTCTCAAATGAGCAACTTAGAGAAATTTCTGAGTTTACAGATAACAATCTTAAAATCCTCAAATTTATACCAGATAGCAGAGAGATTTTTACAAAAAAACTAGAGTACCAGTACTTAGGGATTACCCCAATCTTATCATTACGTACCATCCCTATAGACACGCCTCTTAACCAGTTTATAAAGCGTGCTTTTGACATTATTTTGTCGGTAATTGTATTAGTAGGAGTTCTTTCTTGGCTTACGCCTATACTCGCCATATTAATTAAGTTGGACTCAAAGGGAACCGTGTTTTTTAAACAAAAACGTAATGGTCTTGACTATCACGAGTTTTACTGCTATAAATTTAGATCTATGAGACCTAATGAAAAGGCAGATCTTGAGCAGGTGAGTAAAAATGATGAACGCATCACTCGTGTAGGTCAGTTCTTAAGAAAAACAAGTATGGACGAGTTGCCACAGTTTATAAATGTCCTCAAAGGAGATATGTCTGTTGTGGGCCCACGACCACATATGGTAAGCCACACGCATATGTATGCAGAGCGCATAGATAAGTTTATGGTACGTCATTTTATAAAACCTGGTATTACCGGTCTGGCACAAGTAAGCGGTTATAGAGGTGAGGTGGAGACAGATGAGGATATTGTAAACCGCGTAAAGTTTGATATATTCTATGTAGAAAACTGGTCATTGTTTTTAGATATCAAAATAGTATTTACCACCGTTTATAAAGCCATAGTAGGAGATGAAAAAGCCTACTAGCCATACACCACAACCCTTAGTTTCTATTATAACACCATTGTATAATGCGGCACGTTTTATACAAGCTTGTAGCGCAAGTATACAAGCGCAAACCTATCAAAACTGGGAACATATTATTGTAGATGATGCCTCTACAGATGGCTCGCTATCACTAGCACAAGAGCTTGCTAGCACAGATAGTAGAATACGTGTTGTTACGCTTTCGCGAAACAAAGGAGCCGCCTACGCCCGTAATAAAGCAACAGAGGTTGCGAGTGGTGACTACATAGCCTTTCTAGATGCAGATGATCTTTGGCATCCCGAAAAATTATCTAAACAAATTACTTTTATGCAAAAGCATAATTGTGCAGTATCGTACACCAGCTACATACAAATAGATGATGAGGGTAACCCACTAGGAAAGCGCATAAACGCGATGCCTTCTCTTTCGTATAGTAAACAGCACAAAAATAATTACATAGGTAATCTCACTGGAGTATACAATGCTAGCCTGATAGGTAAAATAAGCGCGCCTAGCATAAGAAAAAGGCAAGACTGGGCATTGTGGCTTGAAGCAATAAAAAGAAGCAATAAAAAAGCCCTAGGGCTTCAAGAGGATCTAGCTTTTTATAGAATAAGAGAAGGGTCTATGAGTTCAAATAAAGTACAACTAGTAAAGTATAATTTTAAATTTTACAACCAGCATCTGGAGTATTCTTGGTTTAAATCAGCATACTGGTTAGGGATTTTTTTAATGGAGTACTTTTTTGTGAGACCAAAATATATAGAAACTTACTAGAAAGCTATTTGCATCCAGATAGGTCTGTGGTCAGATAGGTAATACTTTACATAAGACTTAAACTTGCTGTGGTTTTCTTGCCATAAGTCTGGAAAAACTGCGTTATCAAAATCAAAAGTCCCATTTGCCTGTATGGTGTTTTTTAGAGAAGGTAAAAAGGCTATTTGATCATACATCTTATCATCTGCAATGTTTGAGTATACTTTAGTAGAATGTTTAGGTAGTTCTAGGCCACGTTTTACTAAGGCTTTATAGATGAGGTCACCAGGTTCTACTAGTGGTAAGTTAAAATCACCAAGTGCAATAATTTTATCAGAAAAGGCATATTTAGAGTTTCCCATCAAGTCTGTGTGCCTAGCTATTGCATAAGTTTCTAAAGCTCTACGATGAATGTTTTTCTTACTGTTACTCCCAAAGTAGGAGTGTACATTAAGTAAAACAAAATTTGTATTTCTCCATTGAAAAGAGCCTAGATAAGGATTACGATCAAAGCCAGTAAAAGAGCTAGTAACTCCAGGCAACTTTATATACTTATGATCCTTAGGCGGGATTGCTACTTCCCCTACCATCTCAAGTTGCTTTACTACGCGGCTATCAAATATGTAGGCAAACCGTTCATTATTACCAGCCTTATCAGAAAAAAGTAAGTTATAATGACTAGGTAACGCGGCTTCTATTTGTCTAAGGCCTTCAAGGTTTACGTTTACCTCTTGTATGGCAATGAGATCAAACCAGTCTATAATTTCTGCTATAAGTGCGGCGTGTATAGTCCAGCGTTTATGAAGTCCTAAGTTTGCAATGTTCCAAGAAGCGATGAGCAATTTGGTTTTAGACTTTTCTGGAATGTGACGCTTTTCTTTATGTGCTAGTAATAAGTCTATCTGGTCTTTAACCGAAAAATTATAAGTAAATGCAGGTTTTGGAAAGGCTGGCATAACACGATATTTTATGGTAAGATAGAAATTGTAATACTACCGATAAAGAGGTATTTGCCTGTTTATCAAGTCAGAACTTATGGATGAGTTCAGTTAGACTTTTGATGTAAACTGTTTTAATTTACCGCGGTCAGATCTATCCATTGTAGTTACCTTGATAAAATCTACTTTTAACCCTTCTTCAAGATAAGTTGCTGTTGCTTTTTTTATAGCATCTTGTTGCTCAGTACTGAGTGGTCTTTGTGCTGTATAAATAAACATAAATGTATCTAGTGCTGTTTGTTCAATTACAAACTCTTCTACATTACCATCATCTTGTATGATGCTCTTTGTTACATAATAAAAGGTGAGACCTGGTACTACTTTTCCGCTTGGTAATCTTGCTATATCATTTGTGCGGCCTTGCAATTTTTCTAGAATTGGTTTTTTGGGAGTACTTTTTCGCGAAAGCGCACCCATATCTCCTATATCATAGCGTATAAATGGATGGGCTTTATTATAGAGTGAGGTGACCACGATACGACCTATCTCCCCGTTGGGAACTGAGCGATTATTTTTATCAAGAATTTCAACAAAAAGAAGTTCACTGTCTACTTGTAACTCATTGTCTTTATTTTGAAATGCGATGAGTCCAATTTCTGATGCCCCATACTCATTGATAATAGGTACGTTGAGGTATTCTTCTATAAGCTTACGGTCATCTGTAAAAAGCATCTCGCTCGTTACAATACAAGCTTTAAGAGTAGGGCAGACATCTGTGAGTATGAGATTGTGTTTTTTTAAATATTTGGCAAATAGTACAATACTGCTGGTGTAACCGTTTATGTACTCAAATTTCTTTTTCTTAAATGCTTTGTGGATAGATTTTAGTGCTTTCTCATTAAGATTAAAAATTGGGAAGCGGTATCTATTGCTTAAAAAGTCTTTGAGACGCTCTTTTGTATACCCAATAGCGTTGAGCGGAATACCGTAAAATCGTGCTTGTTTTGAGCGGTCTAGATCAAGGTCAAACCATTGATATCTATCTTCAAAAGAGGCCCAAGTGAGTGCGTGTGCGTCTTTATCTTTTGCAAATGTAAAAGGTGTGCCAGAGGATCCGGAGGTTTTACCTACGTGTACATTTTTGAGATGATAGAGTTCAGAGAGTCTTTGTTCCAGTGGTTGTTGTAAATCTTTCTTTGTGAGTACTGGTAGTGTTTCCCAGTCTTTTTCATCTCTTTCTATAAGTAGATTTTTATAAAAAGAGTTATAAATCTCGTGATAGGTTACTATGGTCTTTTTTTGTTCTGAAATGTAGTCTTCATATTCACTTTCTGGTATGCTTTGGATACGTGCTAATTCTGCTTTTGCAAAATCAGTATCAAACCCTTTCATTCGTAACGCTCGGTTAAATAGTTTCAAGTCACCTTAATTTTAAATACCAAAATACAAAACACGTTTGAAAAATATAGAGACATCGCACCTATTTACACAAGCAAAACTTATTTTTGCTCTTAAACCTAAAAACCACTCAAATGAACATCTTAATCTTAGGCTCTGGAGGACGCGAGCATACATTTGCATATAAAATTGCTCAAAGTGATCACTGTGATGCATTGTTTGTAGCGCCTGGTAACGCTGGAACGTCACAAATAGCAACAAATGTTGCCATAGGAGTTACAGACTTTGACGCAATTAAAGCGCTTGTTATAAAAGAAGAGATAGAGATGGTAGTAGTAGGGCCAGAAGACCCGCTTGTACAAGGTGTTTATGACTTTTTTAAAGCAGACGAATCGCTTAAAAACGTGGCTGTTATAGGGCCTAGTAAAGTAGGCGCAGCGCTAGAAGGAAGTAAAGAGCGTGCAAAAGAGTTTATGATGGCTCATAATATTCCTACGGCGGCTTATGAGGCATTTACCGCAGAAACACTTGATAAGGGACAGGCATTTTTAGAAACACTACAGGCGCCTTATGTACTAAAAGCAGATGGTCTTGCTGCAGGAAAAGGGGTTTTAATTATAGACAATCTTGAAGAGGCAAAGCAAGAGCTAGCAAATATGCTGGGAGGAAAATTTGGTGATGCAAGTGCGACAGTGGTGATCGAGGAGTTTTTAGACGGTATAGAGCTTAGTGTTTTTGTACTCACAGATGGTAAGAACTATAAAGTACTCCCTACAGCCAAAGATTATAAGCGTATAGGTGAGGGAGATGTAGGTCTTAACACTGGTGGTATGGGCGCTATAAGTCCAGTACCATTTGCAGATGGTGCTTTTATGCAAAAAATAGAGGAGCGTATCGTAAAACCTACGGTAAACGGACTTTCTAAAGAAAACATTGAGTACAAAGGTTTTATTTTTATAGGTCTTATCAAAGTAGGAGATGACCCTAAAGTAATAGAGTACAACGTGCGTATGGGAGATCCAGAGACAGAGGTGGTATTACCACGTATACAGTCTGATCTTGTAGAGCTTTTTATGGCAGTAGATGCTCAAACGTTAGATAAACAGGAGTTTAAACTAGACCCAAGAAGTGCAGCAACGGTTATGCTCGTATCTGGAGGTTATCCAGAAGCATATGAAAAGGGTAAAGTCATTACAGGCCTTGATACGGTAGAAGATTCACTTGTTTTTCACGCAGGAACTACAGAAAAAGATGGGCAAGTAGTGACTAACGGAGGTCGTGTTATCGCAATTACATCTTTTGATGATGACTTCAAACAGGCCATAAAAAAATCCTATCAAAATATAGAAAATCTACATTTTGATAGGATCAATTATCGTACAGATATAGGCTTTGACCTATAAAGTAATATTAAAGGTTGCTCTCGAGCTCGCTGTTTTTTCCTAAAAAACCGTGAGCTTTTGCTTCACGATACTCAGTATCATTTGCATCATATTTCTTGATTTCCATAATCCAGTATACGATTGCAACAGCACAAATAAGCATAAAAATCCAGTTTATACCGTTTGCAAGCCACCAGTTACTTAGCTCTAACTCTGCGAGTGCATTAAAGGGTGCAAATAAAGTTGCTTCTGCAAATTCTTGAACTCCTTCAAAAAATCCTGTCAAACTCATAATGTTGTATGTTTACAATATTGAAATCTTAGTTGTACATCTATAGATGCGACTGCAAAAATAGGAAAAAAACTAGCTATGCTCACAAGATTTTTTGGTACTTCAAAGCCCCTAGCCGTAGTTGTGGTCATCATTTATATGACATTAGGCTTTTTTTATAGCAATAGGCAGTGGGTTATAGAGCCCTTTAACTGGCAAGAAACCCTGCGACTAGTGGGGATGTGGCTACTTTTTATAAGCACAATGTTTATACTCAATTTTGTAGCTCAAAAAAATGATTTGACTAAGCGTAGTACCTACGGCGTATTACTTTTTGCTGCGTTTAGCCTTGCATTGCCAGCGGCTTTACGAGATGGCGCGATACTACTTGCAGGCTTTTTTATTCTCATAGCCTTGCGACGTATCATAAGTTTTAAATCTGAGTTGTATATGGAACGCAAGATTTTTGATGCCACCCTATGGATACTTCTAGCAGCACTTTCTTTTTATTTTAGTTGGTTGTATTTAATAGCAATTTATATTGCACTTCTATTATATAATATATCAAACCCCAGATATTTAATTATACCCCTCATTGCAATCATATCATTTGCAGTTATATACTATAGTTTTTTACTGTTACAAGCTGGTAGTCCGGCAGATGTTGACATTGTATTTGAGTCTGTGTCATTTGATTTTAAGGCCTATAATGAACTTGAAACTCTCACACCCATTGCATTTTTTATAGCCCTGCTATTATGGACCGTATGGCGCTATCTAGGAGAGCAAAGAAATGCCTCTTCTGGAGCAAAGTCTCGATACTCTGTAATATTAGGATTGCTAGCCGTAGGGATAGTTGTTATCACACTCTCGGCACATAAAACAGGTGCAGAGTGGTATCTTATTCTACCTGTAATGACTATTATAGTAAGTAATTTTTTAGAACACACAGAGAGTCCTATTTTTAAGGAAAGCCTGTTGTGGCTTATTGTCCTTCTTCCGGTATTTATAAACTATATCGCATAATGAAGCTCGATATATCCTACATAGAGAGCGAGTTAAAGAAAAGGTGTAACCTTCCCTATGTTTGGAATAGAAAGCAAAATGATACTTGGGATGATGCGACTAAGTTTATTTATAAAACAATGTCTTGGGAAGCGCTTTTAGTTCAAATTGAGGAGCAACAAAAGGAGCATAATTTTCCCACACAAGATTTCTTTAACTACGCCATAAACAGATGGTACAACTTCTGGAGTGCCCAGGCCGTAGAAAAAATTTTTACAGACCTACCAGGTTTTGCACCTAACCCTAATCCGGTAGAAGACCACTACGATTTTAGATGGCTAGGCGAGCGCATAGACCATAAAACAAGTATATTCCCAAAAGGATTTGGTGAGAATTACGCTTTCGCGAAAGCGCACAAAACGCAACTCATACACTGGTTTTACAAGCACCAAAGTACCGGACAACGCTTTCACCTCAATAACAGGTTATTTATAGTCGTGCACGACCAAAACGGAGAACACTGGAAACTAAAAGCCGAAATAGAACTTATAAAATCCATCATAGAACCCTACGGAAAACAGAAAACACCAGCAGTAATGGAAGTCCTTTCCCTCGAGGAAGGAAAGGAAACAATGGCAGACATTATATGGGTAAATAGATGAATTATATAGGTTCAAAACATAGATTATCTTCCTTTATACAGGACACTATATATAGCGTGTGTGGGCAAGACCTAAGCGATTTAGTTTTTTGCGATCTCTTTGCAGGTACAGGCGCAGTAGGTAGGGTATTTAAATCTCAAGTAAAAGCCGTCATAGCAAATGATCTTGAGTTTTATAGCTACGTTCTCAATCGTAATTATATAGGAAATTATAAGAGTTTTGAATATAGTGACCTTATAGAAAAGCTAAATTCATTACCGCTACAAAAGGGTTTTATTGCCGCACAATATGGAGAAGGAGGTGTGGGTAATCGGTTATATTTCAGCAAGCATAATGCTCAAAAAATTGATAGCATACGCACAGAGGTTGAAAAATGGTATCATAATAAAGCGATAAGTACAGATGTCTACTATTTTCTACTAGCCAGCCTACTTGAGAGTGCAGATAAAATTGCAAACACAGCCTCTGTTTATGGATCTTATCTCAAAACTATAAAACCTAGAGCCGCAAAGGGTATGATCATTACTCCGGCTACTTTTGAGATTACAAAGACGGCTCATCAAGTATTTCAAGAAGATGGTAACGAGCTTATTACCAAAATAAGCGGAGACATTTTATACATAGATCCGCCATATAATGTACGGCAGTATGGTGCAAATTATCACATACTTAATACCATTGCAAAATATAATATCTTTGCACCACGAGGAAAAACAGGTCTTCCCATCTATAATAAAAGTGCTTATTGTAGTAAGAAAACGGTTGTCTCAAGCTTTGAACAGCTTATAAAAAATGCTCAGTTTAAGTACATTTTTGTAAGCTACAGTAATGAGGGTTTAATGAGTCCATCAGTTATTAAAAAGGTGATGGAGCAGTATGGTAGATATGATGTAAAAACCACCAGCTATAAACGATTCAGAGCAGATAAAACAGCTAGCCGTCATCACAAAGCTAGCAGCACAATAGAGTATTTACACATTTTAGAAAAACAATAATATGTTTACAGATAAGGCAAATGCCATTTTTAAAGAAGCGATAGACACCTATCACGTAATAAACACCGTAGATCAACCTTTTATCAACAAGTATGATAAAAATGAAGATGTACTAGGGCACTTGCTATACCGTAAATGCTGGATAGATACTGTACAATGGCATTATGAAGATATTATACGCGATCCTCAAATAGACCCTGTGGCTGCACTTACACTTAAACGTAAGATTGATGCCTCAAACCAAGATCGTACAGATATGGTAGAGTATATAGATAGCTACTTTCTTGAGAAGTATAAAGATGTAACTGTAAAAGAAGGAGCAACAATTAATACAGAAAGCCCGGCTTGGGGAGTAGACCGTTTATCTATACTTGCTTTAAAAGTATATCATATGCAAGAAGAAGCAACACGTGAAGATGCAAGTGATGCACACAGAGCTGCTTGCCAGACTAAGCTAGATGTTTTACTAGAGCAACGCGTAGACCTCTCTACAGCAATAGATACCTTACTTGATGACATCTCAAAAGGAGACAAGTATATGAAGGTATACAAGCAAATGAAAATGTATAATGACGATGAGTTAAACCCAGTACTCAGAAACATTAAAAAGTAATGAATCCTTACGCACGATACCGTTCTTTATTTTAAAGAGCGGTATCGTGCATTCTTACAATGGCTAGACAAAAACATATTCTCATCATACGGCTCTCTGCAATGGGAGATGTAGCGATGACGGTGCCTGTGGTTTACGCTTTCGCGAAAGCAAATCCAGACATAAAAATATCTTTTCTCTCAAAACCATTTTTTAAACCCATTGTAAGCTCCATACCTAACCTTGAATTTGTTGCTGCAAATGTCACTTCAGAACATAAAGGAGTGATGGGTATATGGAAACTCGCACGCCAGCTGAAAAAGCTTGGTATCACACACGTTGCAGACTTGCACAATGTCATACGGTCTAAAATGCTTCGTACCTTTCTTAATCTGCCTAGTGCAACTCTAGATAAAGGAAGAGCCGAAAAGAAAGCACTCACTAGAGAAAGCGATAAGAACTTTACACAACTTGCTACAACTGTACAGCGCTACAAAGCAGTTTTTGACAACCTAGAATTTAAAGACCTAGTTCCAGAGGTTTTACCAAAACCCAATAAAGCGCCAGCAATCATTGAGTTTACAGCAGGTCATAGTCGTAAGTGGCTGGGAGTAGCACCTTTTGCCGCTCACCTAGGTAAGCAGTATCCTCTAGACTATATGAAAATGGTAGTAGAAGGAATAGACCTATATGATAAGTACGATATCTTTCTATTTGGAGCGCCCTCAGAAGTGACTATACTCAATAACCTCTCAGATAGTTGTAAAAATGTAAAGGTCGTAGCTGGAGCACTTAAATTTAAAGAAGAACTTAATCTTATAAGTCAGCTAGACGGTATGCTTTCTATGGATAGTGGTAACGCACACCTAGCAGCAATGTATGGCGTGCCTACGATAAGCCTTTGGGGAGTAACACATCCTTATGCAGGCTTTGCTCCATTTAATCAAGAAGAGCACTGCATAGTGTCAGACAGAAAAAAGTATCCAAAAATCCCAACTTCAATATACGGCAATCTAGTGCCAGAAGGTTATGAAGATGTGATGAAAACCATCTTGCCAGAACAGGTAATTGATAAGATTAAAGCAACTATCTAACACAACATACTATGCGCGCACAGTAAAATTATACTATATTTGTGGTATATTATATAACTATGAGCACAACAAAACCTACCCTTAACGACTTACTAGGCATTACTCACCCTATTATTATGGCACCTATGTTTCTGGTGTCTAATGTCGCAATGTTAAAAGCCGGAATGGAGAGCGGTATCGCTGCTTGTGTGCCAGCACTTAATTATAGAACTATAGAAGAGCTTAAAGCTGCCATTACTGAGCTTAAAGCGGCAAAAGTACCTGGAGGAGCCTTCGGGATAAATCTTATTGTAAATAAATCTAATATGAAGTACCCTGCACAGCTGGAAGCAGCTTGTGAGCTAGGTGTAGACTTCATTATCACATCTCTCGGGTCACCTAGAATGGTTATCGAGAAGGCAAAACCAAAGGGAATTAAAGTATTTTGTGACGTTACAGACTTGAGCTACTCAAAAAAGGTAGAAGCAATGGGTTGTGACGCACTAGTTGCAGTAAATAATCAAGCAGGAGGTCACAGAGGTAATATCGCTCCAGAAGCACTTATAAAAGAGCTTAATGAAAACTGCGCGATACCAGTAATAACTGCTGGTGGAGTTGCAAACAAGAGCGACCTTGATCGTGCGATGTCTTACGGCGCGATAGGAGCAAGTATAGGAAGCCCTTTTATAGCTTCAGAAGAGGCACCTGTGTCTCAAGAGTACAAGCAAGCTTGTGTAGACTTTGGTGCAAAAGATATCGTGATGACACAAAAGATATCTGGTACACCGTGTACAGTTATTAATACACCTTATGTTCAAAAGATAGGAACAAAACAAACCTGGCTAGAAGGTCTTCTTAATAAAAATAAGAAGCTCAAAAAATGGGTAAAAGCCATTCGTTTTGCAAAGGGTATGCGTGATACCACAAAGGCCGCACAGGGAGCTACTTATAAAACCGTATGGGTTGCAGGACCATCTATAGAGCAAACCACAGCGATAGAGCCTGTAGCAACGATTATTAAGAAGTTTATATAGAAGTACGCTTTCGCGAAAGCGTAAATAAAACCAAAACCTGTCAAGTCATAAAGATGAGACAGGTTTTTTTATGTAATATACCCTTGTAGCCTAAGATCTTCTACCGAATATACTACCGAAGAAAACCCGTTAGAAAGTACAATGTTACTCGTAGTAACGTCTAGTACATCTGTATAATAATGGTCTGTGAGTATGATTCCTTTTTTTGCTTTAAGCGAAAACAAAAACTCTTTTATCTTTTCTTTATACAAGGGCTCTATCATAGAGAAAGGCTCATCTAGCATAAGGAATGGGTGATTAAGATTTGCTACAAGTAGCAGCTCTAGATAACGTATCTCACCCATTGAGAGTACGCCCGCTTTTTTTGACGCTATTTTTTCTATAAATGGAGCTCTAAAAATGGCGTCTTGATCATCACCATCACTATAAAATAGCGGGATGATATCTCTTACTTTTAAATGTTTAGGTAAAAAGCTTTCTTGTGGTAAATAGCCTATATATTGACTAGGAATAATCTTTTCTAGAGATATAGGTGAGCCATTTATGGTAAGTGTTGCTTTAGTCGCTTTTAAGGTGCCAAAAAGTATCTTGAGCAATGTAGATTTGCCAGATCCATTAGCACCAAATAGTCCCAAAATATCACCAGTCTGTAGTGTGAAGGAGACATCTTTGAGCACTTCTTTGCTTCCAAATGATTTTTGTGCAGATATGAGTTGTAGCTCGTTTATCATACAAAGAAGGATGTAATGATAAGCAAGACTATGGCTAGAAAACCATTTATCAAATAGGTTCTTGTGATGAGGTGCCTCTTTGTAAAACCAAGATTATGGTACATATAATACTGTTGCTTTTGAAAGTAACCAAAGGCAAGAATGCCCAAGCCAGTCCCAAACACACCAAAAACAACGATGGTTACCAGAACACCATTTATAATGCTATCTCGAGCAGGAACTGTCGCGAGTCCAAATAAAATGCAGACTGCAGCAGCATATAATGTTACGTCACGATAAAAGTTCCACATAGGTTAAAAATAGATAATCTCCTTTTAAGGTAGGGGTAACATACTTTAAAGGCATAAAAAAACCTGCCTATTGTATAACGGGCAGGTTTTTAAAAATGTTATAATGTCTGTGTTTAAATAACATTTATTTGAGCAATATACCTTTCAATAAATTCTTTGTCTTTTTTACTATTCAAAATCAACAATTCATTGTTTTTATGAGTTCTATAATTCATTAGAAACTTCGTTTTACCACTACGAGTCAATTCTGAAAATTGCAAACGTTTTGAGTCAAATTTATTTGTTAGTAATTCCGTTTTTTGAGTATGCTCAAGTATTTTTCTTAGATAAGTTAATTCTCCGGTTTTTTCGTCAATCTTCAATTCAGAATAATAAACCCAAGCAGTAAACCTATATGATATAAATCCAATCGATGTTAAAGCGGTAACGAATATTCCGAGACCAATTCCTAGAAACCAAATTAGAAATACAGAAGAGGCAGCGGTCCAAATAAATAATTCTTTCCAATTAAATGGAAGTCTATCACTTAAAGTATGAACATTACCATTTCTTGAAATTTTATAGTAATTCCCTTTATGATTCATTATTACGACTAACTATATATCATCATAATCTACCACAATTCTAGCTGAGGTAGGATGCGCCTGGCAGGTAAGGATGAGTCCCTCTGCAACCTCTGCATCTGTAAGAATTTGATTTTGTGACATCACAGCAGTACCTTCTGTTACTCTTGCGATACAGCTACTGCATACGCCGCCTTGACAAGAGTGTGGTGCGTCTATATCTTCATCTAGCGAGGCGTCAAGAATGTTTGTCTCTTGATCCATTGTAAACTCAAACTCCTCATCGTCACAAAGTACTTTTATAGCCGTTTTACCATCTAGAGGCGCCTCGATCTCTGTAGTCTCTGTACTTGCTGTAAAGAGTTCAAAATGTATGGCAGTGTCTGCAACTTCATTTTCTTTTAGAACTTTAGTTACTTCATTAATCATTGCCTCTGGACCACATAAAAAGTAATCGTCAAAGTTGTTTTCGGCATATTTATTTTTTACCACAAAGTTTACCGTAGATTTCATAATACGGCCAAAGTGTGCGCCATCTACACGCGACTGCGAGTAAATAGACTCTATAGAGAAGCGATCTGTATATTGAGATCTCAAGGCTTGTAACTCGTCTATAAACATCGCCTCCTCTGGCGTTCGGTTCCCAAAGACTAGTACAAAAGTGCTATCTGGAGATTGAGTAAGGGTTGTCTTTATCATAGACAGAATAGGTGTAATACCAGAACCTGCGGCAAATGCTGCGTAGTTTTTCGCTTTCGCGAAAGCGGAATTATCTATCTTAAATCTACCCTCTGGTTCTTGTACCTCTAGCGTGTCACCTTCCTTAAGTTCTCTGTTTGCATACGTTGAGAACGTTCCGTTTTCTACCTCTTTTACTGCAACGGTAAGCCCCTCTTGAGGTGTGCTACAAATAGAGTAAGCACGTCTAACCTCTGTACCATCTATAGTAGTTTTTAAAGTAATATATTGACCAGGCGCAAAGGTAAAGTGCTCTTTTAAAGCACCCGGAAGTGCAAAAGTAATAGCAACAGACTTTGCTGTGATTCTTGTAATGGTCTGAATATGAAGTGTATGAAATGAAGACATTGACGTTTTTTTTACAAAAATACAAAGCAATGCGTTTTATGTGTAACATTACGAGTAGTTTAAATACCTATACCTCGCTAAACAACCGAAAATTATGGTCAAACAATTTGTAAGCCTTGAGTGGAAGGCATTTTTTAGAAGTCCTGCTTTTGGGACTAACCTTGCACTTAAAATTTTGATGGTTTTTGGAGCCTTAATGATGGTTTTATACCTAGGAGGTGCTGGTGTGGGTCTTTATTTTATACTTGAAAAAGCAGACCTTGAGCCTTTCTCTACCGTAAATACATTTGTTATTTACTACATAGTAGGTGATCTTATAATAAGATATATGGGGCAAAAAATGCCTGTGGTAAATATCAAACCGCTATTACTTTTACCTTTTAAAAAGACTAAGATTGTAAAGTTTGCACTTGGTAAAACGGTGCTTGCCTTCTGGAACTGGATGCACGCTTTTTTCTTTATTCCATTTTCTATTGTTTTACTGGCAAAGGGTTTTAATCCGCTAGGTGTGATTGCGTGGCACGTGGCAATGTTTTGCTTTATATATGCAAATAATTTTATTAATGTCTTTTTAAATGACAAGCTGTGGCTTGTGTTGAGCGTAGGAGCATTATTTGCTGCTTTAGGTTTTGCTCAGTATTATGGCTATTTTGATATCACAGCCTTTACACAACCGTTTTTTCAAGGGTTATATGAGTATATGTGGCCTGTTATATTTCCTATAGCATTACTTGTTACAGTAGCAACGGTTGCTTTTAAGTACTTTCTTGCAAGATTATATCTAGATGCAGGGCTGGCAAAAAAGGTGAGTGAAGCAAGTGGTGGAGATTTAGGGTGGCTAGATCGTTTTGGGAAGCAGTCTACTTTTCTTAAAAATGATATTAGACTTATAATGAGAAATAAACGCTCTAAGACTACTGTGTTTATGAGTGTTATGTTCTTGTTTTACGGGTTGCTCTTTTTTACGGGTGCTGTTGAGGTTTATGATGGTCCTTTCTGGAAGATGTTTGCTGCTGTATTTGTGAGTGGTGGTTTCCTCTTTAGTTTTGGGCAGTTTGTTCCATCTTGGGATAGTGCCTATTACCCACTTATGATGACACAAAATATTGCCTATAAAGATTACTTAAAGTCTAAGTGGTTACTTGTGGTGATTGCCACATTCTTTTCGGCCATATTATGTATACCCTATATTTATTTTGGGTGGGATATACTTATTGCAGTACTAGTAGGAGCTATATTTAATATGGGTATAAATGCACACCTTGTATTGCTAGGGGGTGCTTATATAAAAACACCTATAGACTTACAGAGTGGTAAAAAGGCCTTTGGAGACAAGAGTTCTTTTAACCTTAAAACGCTGCTTGTGAGTTTACCTAAAATGCTTGGGCCTATGGCACTTTATGCGATAGGGCACTTTACAGTAGGACCTACTTTGGGCTATGCACTAGTCGCTATAGTAGGGCTTATAGGCTTTGCTTTTAGAGACAAAGTATTTGACCAGATTATAAAAATATATAAGACTGAGAAGTATAAAACGCTTGCAGCTTACAAACAAACAAAATAGAGAGACGATGATCACAGTACACAACTTGTCAAAATCATATAACGGAGTTACAGTTCTTAACCTTGAAGGTTTTGAAATCCCAAGGGGTCAGTCTTTTGGACTTGTAGGTAATAATGGAGCCGGTAAGACTACGCTTTTCAGCTGTCTGCTAGATCTTATACAACCTTCTACAGGTTATATAGAAAATGGAGGCGTAAAAGTAAATGAGAGTGAAGACTGGAAAACACACACTGCTTCTTTTATAGATGAGTCATTTCTTATAGGATACCTTACTCCAGAAGAGTACTTTTATTTTATAGGAGATCTAAGAGGAGAAAATAAGGCAGATGTAGATGCATTGCTAGCAACCTTTGAAGACTTCTTTAATGATGAGATTATAGGAAAACGTAAATACTTACGTGACCTTTCAAAAGGAAATCAAAAAAAGGTAGGTATTGTAGCAACATTAATAGGGAGTCCAGATGTAATTATACTTGATGAGCCATTTGCAAATCTTGATCCTACTACGCAAATACGTTTAAAAGGAATTATAAAAAAGATGGCATCAGATAGAGAGGTAACTGTCTTGGTATCTAGTCACGATCTTCAGCACGTTACAGAAGTTTGTGAGCGTATTGTGGTGTTAGAGAAAGGAACTTTAGTAAAAGATATTATGACTTCTCCAGCAACTCTTAAAGATCTAGAGGCTTACTTTGCTGGTAATGAGGTGGTAGTAGAGTAAGAGCCTTAAGTTGGGGTAAAAAAAATGGCCACAATAAAGCGACCATTTCCTAAGTTCCCCAACTTAATTCTTCAAGTTTATGCAACTTGAACAGTAAAAATACTAAAGTGCTAGGTATCAACCGAAAAAACAGCGGTTTTTTTTAGAATTTTCTTAACTTTTTTTTAAGACATCCATAAATTATCTGCTCAAAGGCACTATATGACGTGAAGAGTCCTAATAAAAAGATGGAAATCTATGTTTTTTCAAAAAGAAATGTATTTTTACACGCTTCCATACTAAAATGGGTAAATTACAGTTCCTTTTAGTAAAAACACAACAGGTTTGACAATACTCTTAAGACGTATCCTCTGTACAAGTATTCTTGTATTAATTCTTGCGAGCTGCTCTCGCAAGAAAGATTCATTTATAAGTCGCAACTACCACGCAGTTACCACAGAGTACAATACGTTATATAATGGTAACGTCGCCCTAGATGAAGGTAAGAGTGCACTTATACAAACCTTTAATGATAACTACTGGGAGGTATTACCTATAGAGCGCATTTCTTTTGAAGAAAACACGGCTCTAGGTGAAGAGAACAGAGATCCTAACTTTGTAAGAGCAGAAGAAAAAGCAATCAAAGCCATACAGCGCCACTCTATGAAAATAGATGGAGAAGAGCGCAACCCACAAATGGATGAAGCCTTCTTACTACTAGGAAAAGCAAGATATTTTGACCAGCAATTTGTCCCAGCACTCGAAGCTTTTAATTACGTACT